>OGKR01000223.1_pt1 | contig 64849 bp, 62 predicted proteins | sample 1572431 | NCBI WGS metagenome assembly OGKR01 (sample SAMEA2582079, study PRJEB24529) | metagenome | biome: Human gut stool | place: China | collected 2011 | reverse complement strand
CGTGTGCGTGCAGGGGTGCCCGCACCACTGCCCCGGCTGCCATAATCCCGCGTCGCATGACTTCGCCGGCGGCACGCTGATGGACACTGACGGCATCATCCGCAAAATCGGCGAGAATCCGCTGCTGGACGGCGTGACGCTCTCCGGCGGCGAACCCATGTGCCAGCCCGAAGCCTGCCGCGCGATTGCGGACGCGGCGCACGCAAAGCACCTTAACGTTTGGTGCTACACGGGCTTCACGCTTGATGCGCTGCTGAAGGAGAACGACCCGGCGCGCATGGCGCTGCTGCACGGCATCGACGTGCTGGTGGACGGGCGCTTCGTGCAGGAGCAGAAGTCGCTGTCGCTGCTCTACCGCGGCAGCAGCAATCAGCGGCTGATTGACGTGCCGAAAACGCTTGCGGCAGGCGAAATCACCCTCTGGACACCGCCCGTGTGGTGATTGCTCTGCGAATTTTACAAACAACTCTCAGAATCACAAGCGAAGACTGGGAAATAATAGTTGAATTTCCTGCACAAGTGTGCTATACTGATAGCAGGGAGGCGAATGCGGGTGAAAATCCTATTTGTGTGTCACGGCAATATTTGCCGCAGCCCTATGGCAGCAATGGTGTTCCGGTACTTGGCACAGCAGCGACATGTGTCTGGTGAGTTTGAAGTGGATTCCGCCGCGCTGAGCAGCGAGGAAATTGGCAATGGGATTTATCCGCCCGCGCGCCGAATTCTGGTCAAGCACGGGGTGCCCTGCACGGAGCATCGTGCGCGGCAGATTACGCCGGAGGATTTTGAAACGGCGGATCTGATTATCGGCATGGAGTGGGGGCACTTGAAGAAGCTGCGTGCTCTGTGTCCGAAGGAGCAGCAGGCGAAGCTGCATCTGTTGCTGGACTTTGCCGAGCGGCAGGGCGACATTGAAGATCCGTGGTATACGGATGACTTTGACCGGGCGTACCGTGACATTCTGCGCGGCTGCGAGGGCCTGCTGCGGAACCTGACGGAAAACAAGACGGCATAACAAAAGGATGTCAAGGAGCGAAATCATCCTGACATCCTTTTTGATTTCAGCGATTATTCTTCCGTTTTCGGCGCTTCCTCCGACGCGCTTTCCGTCTCATCCCAGCGGCGGACCGTGCGCTGCGCCAAACTTACGAAGTCCAGCATGAACGAACGCTCGCGGTTATCGTTGGTATAGGGGAAATCCACCGCGTTCTCGGACAGACTCGCGCCCAGCAGCAGACATGGCGACACTGACAGCACGTTGCAGACGGAAACCAGCGTATCAATGCTGGCAATGCGCGTGCCGCGCTCAATGTGCCCCATGAAAGACGAGGAAATGCCGACCTTCTCCGCCAGCTGCTCCTGCGTTAGATGCTTCGCTTTGCGGGCATCGCGCACTCGAAGCCCCAAATCCTGATAATTTACAGTCATGTTCATATTCCTTCTTTCTTATTGCCCCAATTGTTCGGGTTTTATCTATTATAATGGATGAAGGAAAATCGAAGAAGAGACGATAAGCAATATTATGATTCTTTTGGTGCAGATTACACGAAATAATGGACACTACAAGAATCTTTTTTCGACCATGATTCCCCTTAAAAACGGGACAAAAATAATTTTCCAGAAGGTCTGTACATTTTCCGCAAACCGTGTTATAATATTCCCTGCAGCCCAACCAGGAATCCAAGGTTCTAATCTCCCTTTGGTTGTCACATGACCTGCGCCGGGAAACTGGAGCAAAACCATGGAAGCAGATGACCTCAAGGCAACGGTATGGGTGACAATTTGAAGGAGGTTTCCCAACCATGTACGAAGATGAAACGCTTGTCTGCCGCGACTGCGGCCAGGAATTCGTGTTCTCCGCGTCCGAGCAGGCTTTCTTCGCCGAGAAGGGCTTCATGAACAAGCCCTCTCGCTGCCCGAAGTGCCGCGCGGCTCGTCGCGCCCCGAACGGCAACGGTTCTTCCGCTCCCCGTCAGATGTATGACGTGGTGTGCGCGAACTGCGGCAAGGCCACCCAGGTGCCCTTCCAGCCCCGTGGCGACCGTCCCGTGCTCTGCCGTGAGTGCTTCGACGCTCAGCGCGCTTCCCGCTATTAATTGACGGCTCCTCCGGGAGCAATCAATCAGCGGTGCAATAGCACACGAAAAACCCCGTCGGTGTTTCCGAGCAATCGGAGTGCCGACGGGGCTTTTTGCTGCTTCAGAGGAAATCAAGCTGCAATTGGGCAGGTGCTTGGGAGGATGAAAGGCACACTAACTACTTCCAAATAAGCAGGCAAGGCAGATAAAACAAAAAAACCGCCCCTTCGGACGGTTTCTTGAGGTGAACTCATGAAGAGCACCCTCTGTGCTGGAGCGGGTGATGGGAATCGAACCCACGTGACCAGCTTGGAAGGCTGGAGCTCTACCATTGAGCTACACCCGCATGTGGAGCGGTAGACGAGGCTCGGACTCGCGACCTCCACCTTGGCAAGGTGGCGCTCTACCAACTGAGCTACTACCGCATAATATGTGTGCCTTGGGGCGGAATCGAACCACCGACACGCAGATTTTCAGTCTGCTGCTCTACCGACTGAGCTACCAAGGCGAAAGATGGCGACCCGGAAGGGGCTCGAACCCTCGACCTCCAACGTGACAGGCTGGCGCTCTAACCAACTGAGCTACCGGGCCACTTGAATGATGGTGGGAACAACAGGGCTCGAACCTGTGACCCTCTGCTTGTAAGGCAGATGCTCTCCCAGCTGAGCTATGCTCCCACGCATATCCGTCGCACTTGCGACGAGTTATATAATACAATAAGTCAATCAAAAAGTCAAGGCTTTTTTTCAACTTTTTTCAATTTTTTTATTTGCTTGTTTGCTCAAGTAATTTTTTAATTTCTGACGGTGTAAACTTATAATTTTTATCACAAAAATGACATTCAACATTTACATCCTCATTATCCTCTATCATTTGCTCAAGAGATTGCCTACCGGTTGAAATAAGAGCATTTTCAACCTTTGCCTTGGAGCAATTGCATCTGTATTCACAAGTGCTTTCATCGAGCTTCTCAATTTCTATTCCCTGCATAGCACGCTTAGCAATATCATCAGGTGCCATTCCTTTTGAAAGCATTGTTGTTACAGAATCAATATCCTTTATTGACTGTTCAATTTCAGTAATTATTTCATCAGGGCAACCCGGCAAAAGTTGAATCATAAATCCGCCTGCATTTGCTACCGATAAATCAGGATTTACCAAAACACCGAGCGCGCATACAGTAGGTGTTTGCTCCGATACAGCAAAGTAATTTGTAATATCTTCAGCTATTTCACCGCTTACAATTTGGGTATTGCCTACATAAGGTTCTTTTAACCCTAAATCTTTCATTACATACAAAAAGCCGTCTGTTCCGACTGCCGAGCGTACATCAAGTTTACCCTTATCATTAAGCGGAATCTCAACGACAGGATTTTCAACATATCCCCTGGCGTTACCATGACTGTCGGAAACTGCTAATACAACACCGGCAGGACCGCCGCCGTTAAGCCTTAAAGTAACACTGTCATCTTTACCCTTAAGCATTACACCCATCATAGACGAAGCAGTCATAAGCCTGCCGAGTGCCGCAGTAGTAACAGCTGAAGTTTTGTGGATATTTTCAGCTTTGCTAACCATATCGGTTGTATCACCCGCAATAACAAACGCACTGCCATCAGTTGTAATATATCTTACTATTTTTCCCATTTAATTATCACCTTTTTTTACAAACAAAATAAATTCGTTCACTGTCGCTTTTCGGAGAGTCAAGCGTCATTTCATCATTAATTCCGATAATTTCAAATTTATCAAGAATATTTTTAAGTTCATCAACAGTATAAGCTTTTTCATTAAATTCTTCACTGTATCTGTCATAGCTTGAACCGTTAAACACAAAAAAATCAAGCAAAATTCTAACAGTATTATCGCCTAAATATTCATTATCCCATGATAAAAAGAAATCTTCTTCATCAAATACAAAAGTATTATCTGCAAGAATACATTGATGCTTATAAACCGTGTTGACATCAAAAACAAAAACACCGCCGTTATCAAGCGAATTGTAAACGCAATCAAAGCACTTTCTGACTTCGCCAATATCTTTTAAATGATTGATACTGTCAAGCGAACATATGCAACAATCAACTTTTTGCGGCAATGTAAAGCAAGTCATATCTCCTTTAATAAAAGCTGCACGTTTGATACCCTTTAAACAAGCTTCAGTAAGCATTTCATCAGATAAATCCATACCGACAACTTCCATACCCATATCAGCCAAATACTCGCTTACAGAGCCTGTGCCGCAGGCAAGGTCTAAAACAGAATTGCAATTTGCACAATGTTCTTTAAAAAAGTCATAAATATACTTACTTCTTTTTTCATACTCAACATTATCGGTTAATTCATCATAGAATTTTGCGAATGTATTATAGCTCTTCATTTTCTTCGTTCTTATTTTCGTCTTCAAGTTTTATTTTTTCAAATATTCTATCATATCCGTCACATCCGTATTGAAGTGAACGATTTACTCTGCTTATAGTTGCAGTTGAAGCACCTGTTGCGTTTACAATATCTGTATAAACGCATTTTTCAGAAAGCATTTTAGCAACAACTATTCTTTGACTGATTGTTTTGAGTTCCTGAACTGTGCATAAATCTTCAAAAAAATCATAGCAATCATCAATAGTTTCAAGTTCAAGAATAGCCCTGAAAAGAAAATCAATATTATCATCTTTTAATTTACTGCTCATAATATTTACCCTTTCATGAAATTATCATAATTTAAAGTAATCATATTGTAACACACTAAATCGCGAAAGTAAAGAAAAAATCTCCGAAAATAATAAATAATCGGAGATTTTAATAATTTATTCTTTTATAAGTTCATCATAAAAATCAAAACAATCAAATGTTGCAAAATAATCTTTAGGTGTTTCTGCTCTTCTGATAAGTTTGAATGAACCGTCTTCTTTCAAAAGGATTTCTGCACTCTTAAGCTTACCATTGTAATTATATCCCATTGAAAAACCGTGAGCACCGGCATCGTGAATGAAAATATAATCACCCATATCAATTTTTGGGAGCATACGGTCAACAGCAAATTTATCACAATTTTCGCACAGTGAACCGGTAACATCATATTTATGGTCATTAGGTTCGTTTTCCTTACCTAATACAGTGATATGATGATAAGCACCGTAAATAGCAGGTCTCATAAGGTTAACTGCACAGGCGTCAACACCGATATATTCCTTATGTGTATGCTTTTCGTTAATAGCTTTAGTAACAAGTCCGCCGTAAGGGCCAAGCATATATCTGCCAAGCTCTGTAAAGATTGATACATCACCCATATCGGCAGGAATGAGAACTTCTTCATACGCTTTCCTTACACCCTCACCGATAACAAAAATATCATTTGGTTCTTGGTCAGGTTTATAAGGAATTCCAATACCGCCTGAAAGGTTAATAAATGTGATATGAACACCGAGTTTTTCTTTAAGGTCAGCCGCAAGTTCAAAAAGAAGCTTGGCAAGCATAGGATAATACTCATTGGTTACAGTATTTGAACAAAGAAATGAATGTATACCAAATTCTTCAACACCCTTTTCTTTAAGAATTTTGAAAGCTTCATAAATCTGCTCAGTAGTCATTCCGTACTTTGCATCGCCTGGATTATCCATAATGTCATTAGAAATTTTAAAGATACCACCCGGATTATAACGGCAACTTATTTTTTTAGGAAGTTTGCCGCAAGCTTTTTCAACTGCTTCAATATGTGTAATATCATCAAGATTTATAATACCGCCGAGTTTATTGCAGTATTTAAACTCATCAATCGGTGTATCATTAGATGAAAACATAATATCATCACCGACTGCACCAATAGTTTTAGCCATCATAAGCTCGGTTTTTGACGAGCAGTCGCATCCGCAGCCATATTCACGAAGAATGTTAATCAAAAACGGATTCGGTGTAGCCTTAACTGCAAAATATTCTTTATATCCCTTGTTCCAAGAAAATGCTTTTTTTAAGTTTTTTACATTTTCTCTTATACCCTTTTCGTCATAAAGATGAAAAGGAGTTGGATACTTTGAAGCAATTTCTTCAACTTTTTCTTTTGTTACAAATGGTACCTTTGCCATTATTTTTTATCCTCCTAAATCACATCACTGATTTTTCTATATAATTTTTAATTCCGTTAATTCCCTGCCCGGTTACTGATGAAAACGGAACAACAGGCACATCACCCGCAAATGCAAGCTCCTCACCCGATAAATCAAGCCTCTCCTTATAAGCTTTTTTCTTAAGCTTGTCAGCTTTAGTCATCACTATTATAAACGGAATATTCATTTCTTTCAAGAAATAAATCATTCCCTCATCATCCTTAGTTAAAGGATGGCGCATATCAATAAGAAGAATAACAAGCGAAATATTTCTTCCGCTTTTAAAATATCCCTCCATCAATTCACCGAAGCGTTTAAGTTCCTGCTTGCTGATTTTGGCGTAGCCGTAACCCGGTAAGTCAACAAATTTAATGTTATCCACATCATAAAAATTTATTGTGATTGTTTTACCGGGAACTGAACTTACCCTTGCTAAATTTTTTCTGTTGAAAAGCTTATTTAAAAGCGAACTTTTACCCACATTTGACCTGCCGGCAAAAACAACTTCCGGTTCAACACTTTCAGGAAGTTGAGAAAGGACGCCGTAAGCGTTTTCAAAAAATGCTTTATTGTAATTCATATCTCACCTACTGTGTAACTACATTTGTTTTAGAAGTTTTATCTGTAACAATTAAGTTTTCCTTAACTTCTTTTTTCTTAATAGGTTTTGAAACCAGTGCAATTGGCAAGACTTCATCAAAATTTTTGACGCTGATAAAATCAATCACCTGTTTTACTTCGTCTGAAATTTCATCTAAATCTTTTTTATTATCCTGCGGAATAATTACAGTATCGCAGCCAGCCTTATATGCTGCCATAGACTTTTCTTTCAATCCGCCGATTGCAAGTGCCTTGCCTTTAAGGCTGATTTCACCTGTCATTGCAACATTTGATTTAATTGCTATTCCTGTTAATTCACTTACTATCGCAGTTGTTATTGCCAGTCCGGCAGACGGACCGTCTTTTGGAACAGCAGCTTCAGGAGCGTGAATATGTATATCCTTATTTTTATAAAAATCTTCATCTATGCCATATTCACTTGCTTTTGAACGAATGTATGAAACGGCAGTTTTTGCACTTTCTTTCATAACATCACCCAAATTACCCGTAAGTTCTATTTTACCCGTTCCGTCAAGAACAGATACCTCAATAGGAAGCATTGTTCCGCCAACGCTTGTCCACGCAAGGCCGTTTACAGTACCGACTTGGTCTTCTTTGCTTACTAAATCATCGCTAAACTTTTTCTTACCTAAATATTCTTCAATATTTTTGTCTGTTACCTTAAATGATTTCGCACCGCTTTCAAGGCTGACCGTTGCTTTTCTGCAAAGTGTTGCAATTTGCTTTTCAAGGGTACGCACTCCGGCTTCCCTTGTGTAATTTTCAATCAAAATATTTATTGCATCATCACTTATTTTAAATTCCTTAGAAGCCAATGAATGTTTAATCATTTCCTTTTTAACAAGATGCTTTTTAGCTATATAAAACTTTTCAAGCGCGGTATAAGAATTAAGCTCAATTACTTCCATTCTGTCATAAAGAGGGCCTGCAATTGCCGAAACATCATTTGCGGTTGTAATAAACAGTACCCTGCTTAAATCCAAAGGAAATTCGATATAATGGTCAGCAAAAGAATTATTTTGTTCAGGGTCAAGCGCTTCTAATAATGCAGATGATGGGTCACCCTTAAAATCATTGCCAACTTTATCAATTTCATCAAGCAATATAATTGGGTTCATTACCCCGCTTTTAATAACAGCTTCAACTATTCTGCCCGGCATTGAACCTATGTATGTTTTTCTATGTCCTCTTATTTCCGCTTCATCGTGAATACCGCCTAAAGCAATGCGGACATATTTTCTACCCATACTTTTAGCCAAAGATTTAACAATTGAGGTTTTACCTACACCGGGAGGCCCTGCAAGGCAAAGAATTTGACCGTTAAACTCAGGATTTCTTTTATATACAGCTAATGAATCAACAATTCTTTCCTTAACTTTATCAAGTCCGTAATGTTCTTTATCAAGAATTTTTCTTGATTTTTCAAGATTTATTGAATCTTTTGTATATTTTCCAAAAGGAATTTCAAGGCATTTATCAAGATAATTGCGTTCAACCGTACCTTCATGAGAACCTGACGGCATTTTAGCAAGCTTGTCACATTCTTTTAAAAGTTTTTCTTTAATATCATCGCTGCATTTGAGTGCAGAAACTTTGCTTTTGTATTCCTCTGCTTCTTCCAGCGGATTATCGCTTTCGCCAAGTGCTTCGGAAATAACTTTCATTTCCTCACGAAGATAATATTCCCTTTGACTCTTATCAATTTCATTTTGAACCTTTTCTTGAATTTCACTTTCAATTTCAAGTGCATTGTTTTCTTTCTTAAGATAAACAACAAGCTGGCATATTCTTTCGCTCGGGTCTAATGCCGATAAAACATCCTGTTTTTCGTAATAATCAAGAAAAGTATTTGAACATACAAAATCTGCAAGTTCACCTGAATTTTTAATTGAAATAACCTTTGCAATAACTTCGTTGCTGATTTTAGGCATCAATGAAGCGTATCTTTCAAATTCTCTTTTTATAATTCTTTGATAAGCTTTATCTTCATCTTCCGAAATTTCAAGATTAGAATTATTGTCACCGGCAATTTCAACCAAACCGCCTATATATGGCTTAACCGATGTTAAACTGTAAAGGGTAGCCCTTTCGTCACCTTCTACCACAACTCTCATATTTTCGCTGCCCGGAATTCGCATCATCTGCCTAATTGTGCATATAACGCCAACATCATACATATCGTCAATATTAGGCTCGTCAACCGAAGCGTCCTTTTGGCAAACAAGAAATACCTTTTGGTCATCGTCCATAGCTTTTTGAAGAGCTTTAATACTCTTTTTTCTGCCTACATCAAAATGAAGAACCATTTTAGGAAAAACCACAATTCCTCTAAGCGGAATTATAGGTAATTCTAAAAATAAATTTTCGTTACTTTCGTTCATATATAAAAACCTACTTAGTCTATTATAAATAATTGCATATTATTATATACCAAACACTAAAAAAAGGCAATATCAAAATATAGAAAAAGAACTTCCATACATATGGAAGTTCCCGTAAAATCAGCCACACACTTTGCACGCTCTCTTGCCTGACGGAGCTTTTTTGCCGCTTGAAACAGAAGTAGAGTGCTTTAAAGTTCTGCAATTTTTGGAAGTATGATAAACTTTGCTGTCATCTACCCAGTAATATTTAGCCGAAGATGATTTTTTCTTCGTAGATTTTTTCTTTGATGTTGCTTTTTTTACACTAATAGGTTCTGAATCACACCACGATGAATAAATAATCTTATCACCGTCATATTTATATGTTCTGACTTTTACAAAATAAGTTGTTTTTGCCTTTAAACCCTTAACTGTTTTAGAACCTTTTGAATTGTCCTTAACTTTAACCCTTTTATCATTTTCAAAGTCATGTTTGGTAGAATACCTTATCTGATAGCCATCAACGCTGTCATATGTTTTATATTTAACTTTAAAACCGCCATCAACTGATGATGTACCGGTAATATATGTTGCTTTTGGTTTATCACCGCCTGCATAAGCAAATGAAAAAGTTGAAAAAGTAAAAGTAATAGCAGCAATTAAAGATAAAATCGCGCTGATTATTCTTCTCATAAAATCACCTCGAAGTCATTTTAGCATAAATAAACAGTATTGTAAATAAAAAAGAATTCCTTTGCAGGAATTCTTTTTATTATGCATTTTTCAAATTACTTGAAGTAAGACGCTTTGGATTTTTGTTAGGATTGCGAAGAATAATAGGTTCGTCACCTTTTGTTACAGAATCTTCGGTAATTATAACCTTTTCAATTGTATAATCACTCGGAGCTTTAAACATAAGGTCTTTAAGAACCGATTCAAACACACTTCTTAATCCTCTTGCGCCTGTTTTGCGTTCAAGCGTAATATCGGCAATCGCTTTAAGTGCATCCGGCTTAAATTCAAGTTTAACACCATCGAGTTCAAATAATCTTTGATATTGTTTAACAATAGCATTTTTAGGCTCAGTCATAATTCTAACAAGTGCCTTTTTATCAAGATTTTCAAGAACGGTAATAACCGGAACACGACCGATAAGTTCGGGAATAAGGCCATACTTTACAAGGTCGTGCTGTTCGGCTTTTTTCATAATATCGGCTTTATCAACTTCTTCGCTTTCAATATCAGCACCAAAGCCGAGTGATTTACCGCCAATTCTTTTTTCGATGATTTTTTCAATTCCGTCAAAAGCACCGCCGCAAATAAACAAAATATTAGTTGTATCAATTTGAATAAATTCCTGTTGCGGATGCTTTCTTCCGCCTGACGGAGGCACATTGGAAACAGTTCCTTCCAAAATTTTCAAAAGAGCCTGTTGTACACCTTCACCGCTAACATCACGAGTTATTGACCTATTTTCACTTTTTCTTGAAATTTTATCAATTTCGTCAACATAAATTATGCCGCGTTCTGCTTTTTCAATATCAAAATCGGCAGCTTGAATGAGCCTGAGCAAAATATTTTCTACATCTTCGCCAACATATCCGGCTTCCGTCAAAGTAGTGGCATCAGCTATTGCAAATGGAACATCAAGTATTTTTGCAAGTGTTTGCGCAAGCATAGTTTTGCCGACACCCGTAGGGCCTAAAAGCATAACATTACTCTTCTGCAATTCAACATTGCCGCGAGTATTTGAATATATTCTTTTATAATGATTATAAACTGCTACCGACAATGCAATTTTAGCATCATCTTGGCCGATAACATATTCATCAAGCTTTGCCTTAATTTCTTCCGGTTTGGGAAGAAGCTTGCTTTCAGGTTGGCTTGCAGGATTAGGGCTATTTAGTGATGATGTTTGGTCAATCAAATCATAGCAAAGATTTATACATTCATCACAAATAAAAACACCGGGGCCCTCGATAAGCTTATGAACCAATGTTTCCGGCTTGCCGCAAAACGAACATCTTGCAACAGCGTTTTTTGAATCATCATGTGCCATAAAAACACCTCATCAATTATCTTTTATCAATTACCTTATCAACAAGACCAAATTCAAGAGCTTCCTGAGCTGTGAGCCAATTATCTCTATCAGTAGCTTGAGTCAATTCTTCAATAGTTCTACCGCAATTTGCAGCCATGATAGAATTAAGTTTTTTCTTTGTCTGTAAAATATGATTAGCAGCAATTTCAATTTCAGTTGCTTGACCTTCGGTTCTGCCAAGAGGTTGATGAATCATAACTTCAGCATTAGGAAGGCAAATTCTTTTACCTTTAGCACCGCTTGAAAGAAGAAAAGCACCCATAGATGCAGCCATACCCATACAAATTGTAGATACATCACATTTAATGTACTGCATTGTATCGTAAATAGCCATACCGTCAGTTACAGAACCACCCGGGCTATTGATATATAAGCTAATATCTTTATCCTTATCTTGACCTTCTAAGAAAAGAAGCTGTGCAACGACAAGTGAAGCTGTGGTCGAATTTACTTCGTCAGATAAAACAATAATTCTGTCATTTAAAAGACGAGAATAAATATCCATTGAGCGCTCGCCGGCACTTGTTTGTTCAAGAACATATGGTACTAATGCCATAATAACCATTACCTTTCTGCTACTTTACATAATAATCCTGCCCGATGTAGCTAACGGGCAGGAAATAAAAATAAAATATTATTCTTTAACAGCTGAATCAACAATAAGGTCAATTGCCTTTTTTGTTTTAACATCAGAAGCAAGCTGGTCGGTAGGAATTGCATTCTTGATTTGGTCAGCTTCCATTTGGTACTGTTCAGCAAGCTTTGCAATTTCAGCATCAATTTCTTCTTCTGTTGCTTCAAGCTTTTCAGCTTCAACAATTGCTTCAAGAGCAATAGATGCCTTAACCTGCTTTTGAGCACCGTCCTTAAATGTGTCCTTAAATGCATCCTTATCCTGACCGAGATACTTAAGATATGTATCAAGGTCAATGCCCTGCATTTGAAGTCTGTAAGCGTAATCCTGAACCATTTCATCTACACGCTTGTCAAACATACACTGCGGAACTTCACATTCCATATTATCAATAACCTGCTCAATAAGCTGATTTTCAAAATCATTCTTTGCTTCTTCAGCTTTTCTTTCGTTCATTTGCTTTTTAATATCAGCCTTAAGTTCATCAAGGGTATCAAATTCTGAAACATCCTTTGCAAATTCATCATCAAGTTCAGGAAGTTCTTTTGACTTGATTTCGTGAATTTTGCATTTAAATACTGCTTCTTTACCTGCAAGTTCTTGAGCATAATCTTCAGGGAATGTTACATTAACATCAAATTCTTCTTCAGCCTTGTGGCCTGCAACCTGATCTTCAAAGCCAGGAATAAATGAACCTGAACCGAGTTCAAGAGGATAATTTTCGCCCTTGCCGCCTTCAAATGCAACACCGTCAACAAAACCTTCAAAATCAATTTCAGCTGTATCACCCATTTCAGCAGCCCTGTCTTCAACAGAAACAAGGCGTGAATTACGATCACGCATATTTTCGATTTCTTTGTCAACATCTTCATCTGTTGCTTCGCTTGGAAGCATTGTAGCTTTAAGGCCTTTATAGTCACCGAGTTTAACCTCAGGATAAACTGTAACTTTCATTTTCATTTCAACGCCTTCGCTCTTGCTCATAACAGGAACATCAAGGTCAAACGGAGTATCAACAGTTCTAAGACCTGCTTCTTCAATTGCAGCTGTAACAGCTTGCGGATATACGATTTCAAGAGCTTCTTCATAAAATGCGCCCTCACCGTAAACCTTTTCAATCATACCCTGTGTGGCCTTACCCTTACGGAAGCCAGGAATTTGGATTGACTTTCTCTGCTTCATATATGCAGATTTGCAAGCATCTGTAAACACCTCAGGAGTTACAGTAACTTCGATTTCATAAACATTTGTATCTACTTTATTAGATGATTTAAGTGCCATGATAATGACCTCCTATCAATAAAAATTCTAATCACCGAAGTGGCATTATAACATATAATTCAAACAATATCAAGTTTTTATATTCATTTAATGTTAAACATATTGTTAATAATTTACAAAATTAAAATTTTTTTATCAAAAGCGGCATAAAATCAAGCCTATCCGCAGAAATAAGTTTGAAATCTATTCCGTCATAATTATCATCAAATGCATATTTCGCAGCCACACCGTGAATATGCCCGTAATAACATTTTTTTATACCTTTTTCTTTAAGTAGGCTTACAATTTCTTCGCAACATTGATTTTCATATACCGGCGGGTAATGAAGAAAAACTATTTTTTCACAATTTAATGCGCTTTCAATAGAAGCCTTAATTCGCATAACTTCCCTGTTTAAAACTTTTTCGTTTTGCTCCTCATCACTGTCAAAAAACCAACCGCGGCTGCCGCAAACTGAAAAATCATCAAAATCAAACGCATTATTATGTAAAATTGAAATAGTATTAAAATTGTTTTCTTCAATAAATTTATTCATTTTACTCATTGTATTCCACCAATAATCGTGGTTACCTTTGAGTATTATTTTTTTACCGTTAAGTTGATTTATATAGTCAAAATCAGCTTTCAATTCATCAAAATTCATTGCCCAGCTAATGTCACCGGCAATAACAACATAATCTTTGTCGTCAATGATTTTGTTCCAATTTTCTTTGAGTCTGTCTGTATAGTTAAACCAACCCTCAAAATCATCCATAGGCTTATTTGAAGCAAATGATAAGTGAGTATCAGCAATTGCAAAAAGTGACATAAATAATAGCCTTTCTAAATTAAAAGGTAATTTTTGTTAAAAATCATTTGAATAAAAAAATCATATTTTCAAATAATAATAACCGAAGGGAGTGAAAAAGTAATGATGGATAAGGAAATTAAAGGTATTTCATGTGATGTAAAAAATTGCAAATATCATGATAAAGCAAACAACTGCATGGCAGGTCACATCAATGTAGGCAACAGCAGTGCAACAAGTGCAACTGACACAAAATGCGAAACATTTGAATGCAACGACGGTTGCGGCTGTCGCTAAATAAACCTATTGTCAAAATAACGGCTCTGTAATTCAGAGCCGTTATTCATTATAACAAATTATAAATTAAGAAGTTTAAATACCATTTGGCTCATATCTTCTTTATTGCAAACATCACTGAAGCGAACTTCTTTATCCTTAAGAGATGCAAGAGGTTTTGGAACATCGGCACCTGTTACATTATGAAGTTCATCAACCATTTCAAATTCATTAAGTTCAGGTGCTTTACCTGCAAGTACTGCATTAAGCACACTTGCTGAAAACTTATAAGGTGAAGCAGTTGAATCAATAACAGTAGGAATATCATCGCCTGTTGCTTTTACATATTCATCATATACTTTAACTGCAACAGCTGTGTGTGTATCGCAAAGGTAATGATATTTATCGAAATGATATTTGATTGTATCATCAACATTTTCTTCTGCTGTGTATCCTGCGTCAAATTCCTTTTGAATTTTAGCAATAAGTTCATTTGAAACTGTATATTTTCCGTCTTTTGAAAGTTTTTTCATTAAATCCACAATAAGCTTATCATCACCGTCACTCATATGATAAAGAAGTCTTTCAAGGTTAGATGAAATAAGAATATCCATTGACGGTGAAGTAGTAGTGTAGAACTTTCTGTTTTTATCATATGTACCTGTTTTTAAGAAATCAGTAAGTACATTATTTGAATTTGAAGCACAAACAAGTGTTTTGATAGGAAGTCCCATTTTTTTAGCATAATATCCGGCAAGAATATTACCGAAGTTACCGGTCGGAACTACAATATTGATTTCATCCCCTGCTTTAATCTTATTCATATTGATAAGGTCGCAGTAGGTTGAAAAATAGTACACGATTTGAGGAACAAGTCTGCCCCAGTTAATAGAGTTTGCAGAAGAGAACATCATATTCTTCTTTGCAAGTTCTTTTTTTATATCGTTGTTTGTAAAAATAGATTTTACAGCACTTTGTGCATCATCAAAATTACCGTTGATAGCACATACGGCAACATTTTCACCCTCTTGAGTAGTCATTTGAAGCTTTTGCATAGGTGAAACACCGTCAACCGGGTAAAATACCAAAATCTTTGTATTATCAACATTCTTGAAACCTTCAAGAGCAGCCTTACCTGTATCGCCTGATGTAGCAACAAGAATTACAATGGTTTTTCCGTCAGCAGATTTTTTAGCTGATACAGTCATAAGATAAGGCAAAAGCTGAAGTGCCATATCCTTAAATGCACAGGTAGGACCGTGCCAAAGTTCAAGAATATTTTTATTTCCGTCAACATTAACGGTAGGAGCGATTTGAGGAGAAGAAAACTTTTGAGCAGCATATGCACCGCTTACGCAGTAATCAAGCTCTTCTTCAGTAAAATCAGTTAAATATTCTTTAAGAACGGTTTTAGCCCTGTCAATATAATTCATAGATGCCATTGAAGCAATCTTTTCAATATCAAAATGCGGAAGTTCAACCGGAACAAAAAGCCCGCCTTCTTCACTTATACCCTGAGCAATAGCCTGTGCGGCTGATACTCTGATTGAATTATCTCTTGTAGATGTATAAAGCATAATAATTTTCCTTTCACCTTAAAATTGAGGTTTATAATATTCTATACTAAGTCAAACGCATTTTCAAGATGTTTTATTGATTTTATTTTATTATTATCGGTATAAATTTCAACAACATCAAATCTCGGCTGTAAATTTGTTTTATTTTGCATTAAAAACATTTTAGCACAGGCAATAATTTTCTGCTGTTTTGAATATGTTACAAATTCCCTGGGTAATGCAATTGATTTAACATCCCTTTGCTTGACTTCAACAAAGCATATATATTTTCTGTTTTTAACAATTAAATCAACCTCACCAAAACGGGTGGTATAATTTGTGTCAACAAGTTTATATCTGTGCTTTCTCAAATAATTAGCAGCTTCAATTTCCCAAATTTTACCTTTACTGTTCATTTTTCTTTTCCAAATATTTTTTCAAAAATGTTTTTCTGTGAACTTCGCTTATACCGTATTTATCGAGCATTTCGTAATGAAGTTTAGTTCCGTAACCTTTATGTTTTTCAAACTGATATTGCGGATACTTTTCGGCAAGTTTGAGCATATATCTATCCCTGCTTACTTTTGCAATAATTGATGCGGCGGCAATATTTGCGCTTGTAGCGTCGCCTTTTACAATATCCCATTGCTCAATATCAAGCCCGGGCTTTTTATTTCCGTCAATAAGTGCAATATCAGGCTTGACGGACAAACCGTCAACAGCTCTTCTCATTGCAAGAAAAGTTGCCTGCAAGATATTTATTTTATCAATTTCTTCAACACTTGCCGTTCCTACGCTATAACATACACATTCATCAACTATTTTATCAAAAAGTAAATCCCTCTTCTTTTCAGAAAGTTTTTTTGAGTCATTGACACCATCAACTATATAACCCCTCGGCAATATAACTGCCGCGGCGTATACAGGACCTGCAAGCGGGCCTCTGCCTGCTTCATCAACGCCGCATATCACATCAAAACCAAGTTCATAAGCTTTATTTTCATATTCAAGCCAATCCATTACTGTGGTAACTCGAGCGAAATTTTGCCGAGCTTTCCTCCCCTGAATTCATCGCAAAGCATAACTGCCGTGCGTTCATAATCTATTTCTCCGCCTTTAATTAAAAAGCCGCGTTTTTTGCCTATAAGTTCAAGCATTTCCCAACCTTGCAGATTGTCAACACTGTCAAGCTTATACCTTTCGCATATTGAATTAGGCCTTGTTTTTGCAAGTGTTTCAAGTAATCTGCACGAAAGTGTTTCAAGGTCAGTTACTTCATCCTTTACAGCACCGGTAAATGCAAGCTTATCCCCAACCTCAGGGTCATCAAATTTAGGCCAAAGCACACCAGGAGTGTCAAGAAGTTCAATTCCCTTGCCTACCGCAAACCATTGCTTTTGCCTTGTAACACCGGCTTTATCAGCAACTTTAGCTTTACTGTTTCCTGCCATTCTGTTAATAAATGATGATTTACCTGTATTCGGAATACCTACAACCATAAGGCGAAGCGGTTTATTTTCCATACCTCTTGCTTTATTTTTTTCAATCACATCGGCAAGTGCCTTGTTAACGGTCGGTATAAAAGCATTAAGTCCCCTACCTGTTCTGCAATCAACAGGAATTGCATATTTACCGTTATTTTTATAATAATCAATCCAAAGCTTTGTTACATTTGAATCAGCAATATCGCATTTATTCAAAAGAACAATTCTCGGTTTTCTTTTAATTATACTGTCAAGTTCCGGATTAGATGAGCTATACGGTATACGAGCATCTACAAGTTCAACAACACCGTCAACAAGTGAAAGGCTTTCTTTTATAATTCGCCTTGTTTTTGCCATATGGCCCGGAAACCACTGAACAGTCTGTTTTTGAAAATCAGCCATAACTACTCCTTTCAAAATTCATATGATTATTTTAACATAAAAACATAATTCAATCAATAAAAAATACCACAGAAATAAAATCTGTGGTATTAGTCGTAATTATTAAATTACTGAATATCTTCCTTAACCTTTGCTGCCTTACCGACACGGTCACGAAGATAGTAAAGCTTAGCACGACGAACTTTACCGCTACGAACAACCTTAACATCAACTACATTTGGTGAATGCATTGGGAATACTCTCTCAACACCAACACCGTATGAAAGACGACGAACGGTAAATGTCTTTGAAATGCCTGAACCTTTAATAGCGATTACAGTGCCTTCAAACATCTGAATTCTTTCTCTCTGACCTTCACGAATGTTAACAGATACTTTTACGGTATCACCAATGTTAAACTTTGGAAGTTCAGCCTTTGTGCTGTCTTTTTCAATTAACTTGAGTGCGTCCATTTTTCTTCCTCCTAAATTTTATGAGATGTTCTTATCATACATAAAAGCTGAAAGCGGACCATCTTCTTAATGCTAAACGCTGACATTATACGCGTTGTAAGAGTTACAACGGATTAAATGCTGATATATAGTACCATATAATACTTTAAAATGCAAGCATTTTATTTAATTTATTTAACATTTTATCTAAACTCTTTATAATCTTTATCAAGAAGTGATATTCTTGCAATACTTTTCCACTCAAAATCCATATCAATAAGCCTGATTATTGTATCAAACAGAAGTGACGGATTAAGATTTTTTTCAGGGCCTGCGAGCAAACGAATATTCAGCACTATAACATCATTGCGAATTGAAATGGAATATTTATCAATAAACGACTTAATATTTGTTTCTTTCATAACTCGCTTTCTACCCTGTTTGCCTTTTTTAAGTGCAATTATTTCATCTGATGAAAGAACATTTTTGATTTTTTCAAATGCAGCTTCATTATCTTTAAATTCAAATTTATAAACATAATCGGAATATACAATTTCACTGTTATCACGAAAATCGTCATAAACATCAACAATTTTTATATCCTGCGGCAAAACATTATTAAGTCTGTTTTTTATTTCATCATTTGTAATATCACCGATAATTCTTAAATCAACGCTTTCGCAAAGGCTTTCAACGCCAAGTGAAAGCGGAAGTGAAAAGCTCATATAAGGATGCGGATTAAATCCTTCGGTATACCAAAGCGGAATTTGTGCCCTTTTAAGTGCGCGTGACATTGCGCGGTTTATATCAAGGTGACTTATATATTTAAGCCTGCCCGTTTTTGAAAAGCGAAGTCTAACTTCTCGCATCACAATGCCCTCCGTTTAACTTATTTGCACCGCAGCCTGCACATTTGATTCTGCAATGAGGTGTGGTTTTATTTTCGTGAGCCTTTTTGTTTTCGTTTTCAAGAAACTTTCTGCTGACACCGTAATCTAAATGGTCCCAAGGAAGCAATTCTGAAAACTCCCTTTTTCTGTGTGTATAAAAATGAGGTTCAATTCCGTTTTCGTTAAACGCCTGCATCCAGGCATCAAAATTAAATTGGTCATCCCAAGAATCGAATTTACAGCCGAGCTCATAAGCGCGAAGAATAACTTTACCAAGTCGCCTGTCACCACGGGCAAGTACACCCTCAAGCAAAGAAGTAGGTGTTTCATGATAAGACACTCTGATTTTCTTTGTAGGAATAGATTCAAGCAAATGCTTTTGCTTTTGCTTAAGTGATTCCATACTGTCTTCAGGTTCCCACTGAAAAGGTGTAAACGGTTTCGGTATAAACGAAGCACATGAAATCGAAACCTGCACACCTGTACCCTTTTGCCTGTTAGGATTATTATAAAAAGCATGAATTACCTGCATACCAAGATTTGCAATACCCTCTATATCCTCCATAGTTTCTGTCGGAAGTCCCATCATAAAATAAAGCTTAACCGAAGTCCAGCCATTATCAAACGCTTTTGTGCAAGTTCTGATAACTTCATCTTCTGTAACATTTTTATTTATTACATCACGCAGTCGCTGTGTTCCTGCTTCAGGTGCAAATGTAAGTCCGCTTCGCCTTACTTTATTGAGCTGTTCAACCAATTCATCCGAAAAATTATCAACTCTTAAAGACGGAAGTGAAAGATTTATATTATTTTTCACGGTCCAGTCAATAAGCGTAGTGAGCATTTTATTTACTTCACTGTGGTCGGAAGTGGAAAGTGAACAAAGTGAAAGTTCATCATAACCCGTAGATTCAATCAAAGCTTTGCTTTGCATGTTAATTGTTTCTACACTTTTTTCCCTGATAGGCCTATAAATAAATCCCGCTTGGCAAAAGCGGCAACCTCTTATACATCCCCTAAAAATTTCTTCAACTGCTCTGTCGTGTACGATATTTATATAAGGAACAACAAATTCTTTCGGGTAGTACACGCTGTTCATATCTGACACTACTGCTTTTTTTACTTTTTTAGGCGCATCATAAAGAGGTTCAAGTGATTTCAGTGTTCCGTCATCATTATATGAATCTTTGTAAAATGAAGGCACATAAATTCCTGTAATTTCCTTTGCTTTAAGTAAAAATTCGTGCTTTGACAGACCGTTTTTCTTTGCTTTAATAAGCAAATCAATTATTTGATTTGTTGTTTCTTCACCGTCACCGAGAAAAACTATATCCACAAAATCGGTAATAGGCTCCGGATTGCAGGCACAAGGGCCGCCCACACAAATAAGCGGTGTCAAACTTTCTCTATCGCTTGATTTGAGAGGTATTTGCGCCAAATTAAGCATATTAAGTACATTTGTATATGAAAGTTCATACTGAAGCGTAAATCCAATCATATCAAAATCTTTAATATAATCTCCGCTTTCAAGTGCAAAAAGAGGAACATTATTTTTTCTGAGTTGCTCTTCCATATCATTATCGGGAGCAAATACCCTTTCGCACCAGCTGTCATCCCTGTCATTAACAAGGCCGTAAAGAATTTTCATACCCAAATGGCTCATACCGATTTCATATGTATCGGGAAAACAAAATGCATATCGAATATCAACTTTTTCTTTATCTTTAACAACCGCATTAAGTTCGCCGCCGATATATCTTGCCGGTTTTTGAACATATTGAAGCAGTTTTTCAACTTCTTTTTTCATAAATATAATTTAACCTTTCGGGTATTTTAATCATAATTGATACTGTATATAACCAAATAAACGGTTACAAAAAGCAATGAATATACTTTTTTATAAAATATCAAGTATGAACATAAAATGCAAATAAAAACAAGCGTAATTATACTCAAAATTTTTGATGCTTTAAGCGAAAATAATCTGACTACCCTACCAAAATCAAGAGGATATACAGGAAGCATATTAAGCGAAAACAAAATTAAATTTATTTCATTTTTAAAAACTAAGTACAGTATCAAATTAACGGTAGGCCCGCTTATTAAAACTATACATTCTTTTAAAATCGGCAAATCGTCATCATATTTTACGGCAAGTCCGTAATATGAAAATTTGATTTCATTAGGAAAACTTTTACAAAAAAGCAATGCAAACAAATGCCCTATTTCGTGAAGCGCCGAAAAAAGCAACAGCAAAAGCATTTGTTTAGAATTAAAAATTGCCATTATACTTAAAACAAATATAAAAACATAATCAATGCAAACATCGCATTTTTTTATTTTAAATCGCATAAAATCACCGTTAAATATTACGACGATAAAAATGCTTTAATTACTTTTTTCTTTTATCAATAAAGCTTTGAAGAATTACTACTGCCGAAACCGCATCAACATTTTCTTTTCTTTTCTTTCCCTTAACATTATTGCCTGATAAAATATCGTGTGCGATTACGGTAGTAAGTCTTTCATCCTCATATTCAATCGGAATATTGATTTCATCTTTTAAAAGTTCGCCAAGCTCTTTGCACTTATCACACCTAAAGCCATAAGTACCGTCCATATTACGCGGCATTCCAATCACAACCATTTCAGGTTTTTCCTTATCAATAACTGATTTGATTTTTTCCACAAGTTTCGGCTGATAACTTTCATTTATAGTAGTATACGCACTTGCAAGTATTTCGTTTTTGTCACAAAAAGCAATGCCGGTTCGTGCATCACCGTAATCAACAGACATTATTTTCATAAAAAGCCTTTCCGTACTCTAATCAGTAAAGAAAGGAAAATCGCATAACGACCTTCCTTTCTTAACATCATTGTTAAATTATTACTGAACAACATTTTCGGCAGACTGCGCTTCGGTTGAAGGAACTTCGGTAGCAGGTGCCTGGGTTGTATCTGCTTGTGATGTTTGTTCAGTTGTATTTTCAGCAGTAGTGGAATTGTCATTCTTTTTATCAGAATTATTAGAAGCTGATGTTGTATTTTCCGATGAATTATCCGAATCGCTGTCATAATAACCGCCACCCGAATGATTACCTGTGCAATTTGCAGGTAAATTATCAACATCATACCAACCGTATGCACCTGTTCCGCTTCTCAGCTTACCGCAGGATCTGCAATATGATTTTCTGACTATTCCGTCACTTTCCGGGAATTTGGTTTCAAAGCTTTTATTCTTTTCGTCAAGTTTTGCATAAACTTCTTTCATAACCGTATTCCAAATAGTACCTGATGGGTTTGGTGACAGATTATAAAATACCTCCTTAGGCTTATCATAACCATACCATACACCTGCAACAAAATCAGGAGTACCGCCGATAAACCAACGGTCTTTATTATCATTAGTTGTACCTGTTTTACCAAAGCACTCAATACCTGAAAGCTTATATGTTGTACCTGTACCCTCTGTCATAACAGTTTGAAGAAGCTTATTCATAACCCAACTCGTGTTTTCACTTAAAGCAGTTGATTTAGTCTTCTCCGGGTCTTTTTCGATCAAGACATTACCCTGACTGTCAAGAATTTTGTAATAACAATAAGGCTCATAATAGTTTCCTCCGTTACCGAAAGACGCATATGCGGTTGTAAGTTCAAGCACAGTTGCACCATTAGTTAATGAGCCGATTGCAAGCGGACCATAATCAGAGTCACGAACACTGTCAAGTGATGAAATATGGAAATTTTCCGTAATAAAATCATATGAATAATCAACACCGATTTTATCAAGCGTTCTTGCCGAAATTGTATTAAGTGACCTTGAAAGACCATATTGAAGTGTTACGCTTCTTCCGGAATAACCGCCGCCCTCATTTACAGGCCAAGGCTTACCCTCAACGGTTTTAAAAGGTCTATCCTGCTGAATTGTTGACCAGTAAACATCTGTTTCGCTGTCTTCTTTCGTCTTTTCAAGAGCAGGGCCGTAAACAGAAAGCGGCTTAATAGTAGAACCAGGCGGTCTGTTAGAATTGGTTGCACGGTTCAAAACCATAGATGCTTTTTTCTTACCTGTACCGCCGACAATACCCATTACTCGTCCGTCGTAGCCCATTACAACCATTGCACCCTGCACGGTTTCATCAGGCATACGCTTGTAGTTTTCATATACATCTTCCATTGAATCCTGAACATCAAAATCAACTGCTGTATAAATCTTCAAGCCACCGCCGTAAACAAGGTCGTGAGCTTTTCTGCTTGTATATCCCATTTTTTGTAAATCTTCCTGAACAGTGGTTATTACATAATCCGTGTAATAATCGGTTATGCTGTTAGATTTTGATTTACTGCTGTCATCTTTAATTTGTGAACCTTTATAGTTCTTACTGTTTGTAAATACCATTTCATAAGCTTTAGCTTGCTGATATTCATCTTCTGTAAGATACTTAAGGTCATTATCTTTCATAGCAAAAAGCACATCTATCTGGCGTTTTCTGTTATTTTCAGGTTCGTTAAGCGGGTCATACTTACTCGGATACTGGGTAATAGCAGCAATACAAGCGGCTTCAGCCGCATTTAAATTCGATACTTCTTTACCGAAATAAACTTCCGCCGCAGTTTTAACACCGTAACAACCGTTTGAAAGATAAATTGTATTAAGATACGCTTCAAGTATTTGGTCTTTACTAAAGTTTCGTTCAAGGTTTAATGCTTTTAATATCTCATTAAATTTACGAACATAGGTAACTTTATTATCATCAGTAAGGTTTTTAATAAGCTGCTGTGTTATGGTTGAACCACCTTGGTCGTTATTCTTTAAAAATACGCCGATAGTTCTAATCCAGTCAACACCGTGGTGCTTATAAAAACGCTTATCTTCAATTGAAACAAATGCTTCGGGAATATATTTGCTCATATCATCAAGATTAACCCAAATACGATTTTCCTCACCGTGAAGCCTTGTTATTTCAACAACATCATCACCGTCATATCCATAAATAAACGATGTTTGGTTTTGGCCTACTTTAGCCTCGGTAGTAAGGTCAAACACAGGGTCACCGTAAACAACACTGTATCCGTAAATAGCCATAACAGAAAAGCAAACTAATCCGACAACGCCTATAACCATAAGTGCGCCCAAAGCGACACGACCTATATTTGAAAGCACTTTCTGACCGGGAGTTTTGTTTTGCTTGGCTTTTTTCTTTTTAAGCTTTTTTTCTTGCTTTTGAACAAGTTCTTTTTCAATATCACGGCCACGCTGGATTTTCTTTGCTTTTTTATCACTGTTTGAAGAAACAGAATACGATGCAGGTACAGTATCTGCATTTTCCCTGTTAGTTTTATCTTCATTATATGCTTTTGTAGAATTACTCATAAAAGACTCTAATAAATCATCATAATCATTTGAAGCCATATAAGTACCTCCGTCAAAAATATAATTTATTATATTACAAAAAAGATAATAAATAAAGAAGTTTTTTGTAAACTTTTAAATTAAACGAGATGTTTTGCTCTTTTTTTATTGATTTGAACTGCACGAGTCGATACAACTATATCATCATAAGTTTGTTTAGCTCTAATATATGTCCAAAATTTTTTACCGCATTTTTCACAAATTCCCGCACCTCTAAAGGTATTATTGGTAAATTCATACTTTTTAACAGGTTTAATTTTGCCTTTGCAAACAGGACAAATAATTTTAGTTTCATCAAGATTAAATGTGCTGTATTGCGCATCTTTAATGTAAAAAGGCTTAAATATAAGTCTTTCAAAAAAAGAAATATCACAAGTATGAACGAAATTTTGCAAAATATCGGCATCATATACTTTTTCAAAACAATAAGCAGTAATCATACAATCTTCAAGTGCACGGTGAAAATTTATGCAATCAGTATCAATTTCAAAAATTTCAGCACAATTTGAAAGGCTGATTTGGTTACTTGAATCAGCATTTTCAATAAAGTGCATACAATACTTTTGCGCGTCTGCGTATCTTAAAATAAAATCAACATAAACAGTGTTTTCAAATTCTTTGAAATTTGCAACAAGTGTGTACAAATCACTTGTAGACCAGCTTAAAAACAGATTGTCTCCTTTGCCGCACCATTTTGAAAAATTATCAAAAGCATTTTCAAACGAGATACCTGATTGATTTATTTCATCGATTGTAATATGAGTCAAGTTTTTGAATCTTGAGCCGAGTTTTTTTGATAATTTTGGTTTAATGAGTTGCTTAAATGTATCAATAACCTTTAAATTTTCATCAAGCTTAACCGCACCGATTTCAATTATTTCGTTCATACCGCGCTTAAGTTTGTAGTTATACGCATTGTTCCACTCTAAATCAAAAATAATAAAATTCATATTTTCCTCACAAAAAAATTAACCTTGCATGAGGGTTTCCCTTACGCAAGGTTAATCATTTTAATTCTTATCCTATAAAAAGAAAAACAAGGAATGCAGCAAGAACCAATACGAAGAAAATAACAATCATCCACTTTGTTATTCTTTCAAGTTTAGCTTCGATTGTTCTTCCCTTTGACTTGCCGAGAAATGTCTCAGCACCACCGGCAATAGCGCCTGAAAGGTTTTGAGAACGACCTTCTTGCATAAGTACAACAATAGTAATTACAATTGAAAAAACAATCAATACTGCACCAAAAACATAATGATACCAGAGCATAATATCTCCTCCGTTTATATAAATTACTAATGAATTATAACACAAGACACTATATAATGCAAGTGTTTTTTTATATTTTAAAATGTTATTTGTTCCGCAACATCATTTTCACTCGGCAAAGAACCTGCCGCCGGCAAATTTTTAGCTCTGAAACGCCATGCTTTTTCAAATTCGCCCTCATGGTAAATATGAAGTGAGGTTATTTTATGCGTCTTTTTAAGCTTCATAACAGATACGCCTTGCGTATCCTTTGTAGTTTTAGGCAAAATCGCTCCTGTGTTAACAAGAAGCATTCTGCCGCTTGAAGAGCAAATAACCAATTCAGTATCTTCTTTAATGTATATTGCCTGCGCAAGCGGTGATTTATTTGAATAAGCGTTAATAAGCTTCTTTCTGTTAGTCTTTGTAGCATAAGATGCCATATCAACCTTTGCAAGCTTACCGTTTTCAAAAACAAAAATCATATATCCCGTATATTCACTCGCAACAGCAGTGTAAACCACCTGTTCACCCTCTGCCATTTCAAGCTTACCCGGAACATACTCACCGAGAACCGAAGCTTTTGTATCTGCAAAATCATCAACTTTTGCTTTATACACCTGGCACTGATTTGTAAAGAAAAGAAGTTCATCCTTATTTGAACATTCGATTTCAGGAAGAAGTGAATCGCCCTCTTTAATTTTTTGCTCACCACTCATACGAAGATTAGCTGTTTTTATTTTCTTAAAATATCCGTGTTCAGTAATAAATAAAGTCACAGGATAATCGGCTATTTCAACAAGTTCTTCTTCAACGCTTTCATCAACAGAATAAAGGATTTCGCTTTTTCTGCCATTATCATATTTTTTAGTTACATCTTCAAGCTCTTTAATGATAATTTTCTTCATTTTATTTTTACTTGAAAGAATTGATTCAAGTTCAACAATATCATTTTCAAGCTGTTCAATATCTTTAATTCGTTTTAAAATATATTCACGGTTTAAATGGCGAAGCTTAATTTCAGCCACATATTCAGCCTGTATTTCATCAATGCCAAAGCCAATCATAAGATTTGGTACAACTTCGGACTCGCTTTCGGTTTCTCTTACAATTTTAATAGCTTTATCAATATCAAGTAAAATTTTTGAAAGGCCTTTTAATAAATGAAGCTGATTTTTCTTTTTATTAAGATTAAAAGTAATTCTTCTTCTGATACATTCAAGCCTGAAATCGACCCATTCAAGAAGTATATCCCTAACGCCTAAAACAACAGGCCTGCCCTTAATAAGAACATTGAAATTACAGCTAAACGAATCTTGAAGCGGAGTGATTTTGTAAAGTTTAGTCATAAACTTATCCGCATCAATTCCGCGTTTTAAATCAATAGTGATTTTCAAACCTGAAAGGTCTGTTTCATCACGAATATCGCTTATTTCTTTAACTTTGTTTGTTTTTACAAGTTCAACAACTTTATCAATAATTGCTTCGCTTGTAGTTGTCGGCGGAATTTGGGTAATATCAATACAGTTATATTTTTTATCATAGCTGTATTTTGCACGCACTTTAACAGAACCTCTGCCTGTTTTATAAATTTTATTAAATTCGTCTTTATCATAAAGTATATATCCGCCGCCCACAAAATCAGGTGCAAGAAGTGTGTCGCTGACTTCGTGGTCAGGATTTTTCATAAGCGCAATTGTGGTGTCACATATTTCTTTAAGATTAAAAGATGCAATGGATGATGCCATACCGGCAGCAATACCCGTGGTTACATTACAAAGAATTGACGGAAAAGTAACCGGCAGAAGAGTCGGTTCTTTCATTGTATTATCATAATTATCAACAAAATCAACAGTGTCTGATTTTATATCGTCAAAAAGTTCGTGGCAAATCGGCGCAAGCTTTGCTTCGGTATAACGGGAAGCCGCATACATCATATTCTTACTGTATGCTTTACCAAAATTACCCTTTGATTCAACATAAGGATACAGCAAAGTTTCATTACCGCGGGAAAGACGAATCATAGTTTCATAAATTGCAGCATCACCGTGCGGGTTAAGCTGCATAGTGCGGCCTACTATATTAGCACTTTTAATTGTGCCGCCTTGCAAAAGCCCCATATTATACATTGTATAAAGAAGCTTTCTGTGTGACGGTTTAAATCCGTCAATCTGCGGAATGGCACGCGAAAGAATAATACTCATAGCATAAGGCATAAAGTTATCTGTTAATGTATTTGTAATAACTTCATTTTGAATAGAGCCAGCGCCTTTGATATGAACATTATCCGCAAGAGGCTGACTTTTTGCTTCGTCTTTAACATTTTTTCTTTTAGCCAAAACAAATTACCTCCTTAGCTTACATCTGCGGCATCAAGATAAAGATGTCCGTAATCAGAAATATATTCTTTTCGTCCGTCCAAATTATCACCCAAAAGCAAATCAAACATTTCAGATGTTTTTTGTGCATCATCAGGTGTAACTTTAATAAGACGCCTTGTTTTAGGGTTCATAGTGGTTAAAGCCATCATTTCAGCCTCATTTTCACCAAGCCCCTTTGAACGCTGAACGGTATATTTTTGGTCACCGATTTCTGCCTTAATTTCATCCATTTCTTTTTCGTTATATGCAAAATATGTTTGGTCTTTGCAAGTGACTTCATAAAGCGGAGATTCAGCAATATATACCTTTCCTGCTTCAATAATTTTAGGCATAAGCCTATAAATCATAGTTAAAATAAGTGTTCTGATATGGAAGCCGTCAACATCGGCATCAGTACAAATAAGTATCTTTGACCAACGCAAATTATCCATATCAAAAAGTGATAAATCTTTAGCTGCTTTGCTTTTAACTTCAACACCGCAACCTAAAACTTTAATTAAGTCGGTAATAATCTCACTTTTAAAAATTTTATCATAATCTGATTTAAGACAATTTAATATTTTACCGCGAACAGGCATAATGGCTTGGAATGATGCATCCCTCGCTTGCTTACAAGCACCGAGAGCAGAATCACCCTCTACAATAAAAACTTCCCTTTCGTTTACATCTTTGGAGCGGCAATCAACAAATTTTTGTATACGGTTGGTCATATCCATTTTTGACTGCAAAGATGTTTTAAGAGTTTTTCTTGTATTTTCAGCTTTAACTCTGGCACGCATATTGATAAGCACCTGATTGGCAATCTTATCTGCATCCATTTTGTTTTCGATAAAATACACTTCAAGTTGCTTGCGGAAGAAATCCGTCATAGCTTCCTGAATAAATTTGTTTGTTATGGCTTTTTTAGTTTGGTTTTCGTAAGAAGTTTGAGTTGAAAATGACGAAACTACAAAAATAATGCAATCTTCAACATCCTGTATGTTAATCTGACCGTCATTTTTAGCGTACTTGTTATTAGATTTTAAATAAGCGTTAATCTGATTTACAAACGCACTTCTAAACGCTTTTTCCGGCGCACCGCCGTGTTCCAAAAAGCTTGAATTATGAAAATACTCCTTAAGCTGAGTTTTAAGCGAAAAGCATATTGCCGCTTTAATTTTAAGTTTGTATTCAGGTAAATCTTCCCTATCCTTACCCTTTCTTTCACATTCCCAATATTGCGGTGTTGTGAAAGCATTATCACCCGCAAGTTCTTTAACATAGTCCATAATACCGTCATTATAGCAAAATTCAAATGTTTCAAATTTTGATGCGGTAGTTTGGTCTTTAAGAATAAACTTAACACCGTCATTAACAATAGCTTGTCTTTTGATAGTATCTTTAAAATATTCAATAGGAATATTTATATCGGTGAATACTTCTAAATCAGGTTTCCACTTAATGCGTGTACCCGTATCTTTCTTTTCATATTTTTCCTTCTTAAGTCCGCCGATATTTTCGCCCTTTTCAAAATGAAGCGTGTATTTATACCCGTCTGTATGAATTTCAGCATCCATATATTCAGATGCATACTGCGTAGCGCAAAGGCCTAAACCGTTGAGTCCGAGTGAGAATTCATAGTTATCCCCACCGTTATCATATTTACCGCCTGCATACATTTCGCAAAAAAGAAGTTCCCAGTTATATTTTTCTTCATTTTTATTATAGTCAACAGGAATACCACGGCCAAAGTCCTGCACCTCAATTGAGCCATCGAGAAAACGGGTTATGCAAATTTTATTGCCATAGCCTTCTCTTGCCTCATCTATTGAGTTTGACATAATTTCAAAAACAGAATGTTCACAGCCCTCTAATCCGTCAGAGCCGAAAATAACAGCCGGCCTTTTTCTTACTCTGTCTGCGCCTTTTAATGATTTTATACTTTCATTGCCATATTCTTGCTTTTTTGCCAATACTGTCCCTCCAAGTCGAAGTTCAAAATTGATATTATTATATACTATATCTTGTATAAAAGTCAAGAATCAGTAAAAAAGAGTGACAATACTTGTACTGCCACTCTTTTCAATAATTATTTAGTTTTCGTCATTTGAAGAAGAATCCGATTCATTTTCAGGTTTATTTTCATCGGTAATTTCTTCTGCTGTATCATCAGGCTTATCACTTGCGATAAAACCGTTTTCCATAAGCTGTTTGAATTCATCACCGGAAATTTTTTCATTCTTAATTAGTGTTTCAGCAACAAGTTCAAGCTTGTCATAGTGAGTTTTGAGTATTTCTTCGGTTTGAGCATAAGCATTGCGCATCATCTTTTCAATTTGAGCGTCGATTTTAGCAGATGTTGCCTCACTGTAATTATTCACATGACCGTAATCTTTACCGAGGAATACTTCATTATTATCATCACTGTAAACAACAGGACCAAGTTCATCACTCATACCGTATTTTGAAACCATATCGCGACATATTGATGTTGCGCGCTGAAGGTCATTTGAAGCACCGGTTGAAATATCATTAAGCGAAAGAGCTTCAGCTACACGTCCACCGAGAAGTGAAATTAAATCATTAAGCATATCTGCTTTTGAATTATAATTTTCTTCTTGCGGTGTATACCAAGTGTAACCACCTGCACCCATTCCGCGCGGAATAATTGAAATTTCTTTAACAGGATCATGGTCTTCAATGTAGAATGATGAAACAGCATGACCTGCTTCGTGATAAGCTGTAAGCTTCTTGGCTTTTTCGGAATATTTATGTGATTTCTTTTCAGTACCCATTTCAACTCGTGAAGTTGCATCCGATATTTCATCCATAGTAAGAGCTTTTTTCTTTCTTCTTACAGCAAGAAGAGCAGCTTCGTTAAGAAGATTTTCAAGGTCTGCACCAGTAAATCCGATTGTATCCTTTGCAATTTCTTTAAGGTCAACATCGGGACCGAGTGGTTTGTTACGAGAATGAACTTTAAGTATATCTTCTCTACCATGTGCGTCAGGCCTGTTAACAGTAATCTGCCTGTCAAATCTGCCGGGTCTTAAAAGCGCCGGGTCAAGAACATCAGGTCTGTTGGTAGCGGCAATTACAATAATACCGCTGTTTGTACCAAAACCGTCCATTTCAACAAGCAGCTGATTAAGGGTTTGCTCTCTTTCATCATTTCCGCCGCCTGTACCTGCACCTCTGTGGCGGCCGACTGCATCAATTTCATCAATAAATACAATAGCAGGTGCTTTTTTCTTTGCCTGTTCAAATAAATCTCTTACCCTTGATGCACCGACACCGACATACATTTCAACAAAATCGGAACCTGAAATTGAAAGAAAAGGTGCACCGGCTTCACCGGCAACCGCCCTTGCAAGAAGGGTTTTACCCGTACCCGGAGGGCCTACAAGAAGCACGCCCCTCGGTATTCTTGCGCCAAGTTCAGTAAAGCTTTCAGGATTTTTAAGAAATTCAACAAGTTCTTCAAGTTCTGCTTTTTCTTCGTCACATCCCGCAACATCTTTAAATGTTGTTTTGCGCTTTTCATCTTCAACAAGAGTTTTGGTTTTGATTTTACCAAAGCCAAGCGTACGGTTTGCTTCATTCGACATTGCGCCGCCCATCTTTTTAAAGGCATAAATACCGAGTGCAATAAGAACTACAAACATCAAAAGTGACGGAAGCATACTTAAAATCCAAGTATTTGAAGTTCCTGCTTTATAGTCATAAACAATCGGTTTATCCGGGTGTTTTTCATTATAAGCTTTAACATCATCCCTAATGTCATCAAGAAAATATGAAACACTTGGAACGGAATAAGTTTTTTCCTCTTTTGGTTTAGCAAAAGTTTTGTAAACCAAATTACCGCTTGATAAATCAAGACTGAATTCAGAAACCTCTCCGTTTTTGAACATAGAAACAATTTGTGAATATTTCATATCAGTAGAAGTTTGCGAATTTGCAAAGAAAACCACTGCACCGATAAGAAGTATCGGAATCAAAATATAAACAAGTATTGATTTCCAATTTTTTGACATATTATTCATTAAATAAATCCTCCGAAGGAAGTTTGATAGTAAGAATTCTTGCTGTATTGCAATCAACTTTTACTCTTTCATCAGCACAAAGCCCGATAACACCGACAATTCCGAAATCGTCACACACAACAATTTTTTTATCTCTTTTTTCAATGGGGTAAGCACTTTCATTAAAAAGCTTTTTCAATGTTTTGCTTACATTTCTGCCTGCGGGTTTAATTCTATCTCCCGCCTGCTTTGCACGAATTATGATGTTTCCAACAATTTTATCACAGTCACAGTAAAAATCAATGTTTTTATCTTTAAATTCATCAATATTTAAAATTTTGGTTACGAATTCGTCTTTTTTATTCAAATCATTAAACTTTGCAAGACGAATTTTACCTTTAGCACTGATTGCAAATATATTTTCCTTAATTTGCGATTTACCGGATTTTAAAGTTATATCAATAACACTTTGCAGATGAATACGATTTAAAGAATAACCGTTTTCATCAAAAAACATAATCAAAATTCTCTTTTTAATTGATAAATCCAGTTCATTAAGCTTTGGCAAATCAATTTCGTTATTTTTTACGATTTTGGGATAAATGCTTTTAACATAATCATCAATAAATGCATAATCTTCATTAACATCACTAATAAAATTTTCAATATTATCCTGATAATTTGCATTAAGTTTTTCAAAAAGCGGAAGTATTTCAAGCCTTATTAAATTTCGGCTGTACGCACTGTCGCTATTGGTACAGTCAACTCTGTAAGGTATATTATTATCATTGCACCATTTGCGAATCTCGCCTGAAGAAACTTCAATGAAAGGGCGAATAATCTTTCCTCTTACCGCCGGAATTGAACAAGCACCTTTCAATCCCGTTCCTCTTGCAAGTCTAAACAAAAGTGTTTCAATATTATCTGTAAGATTATGAGCAGTGGCAATTTTATCACATTCAATAGTGTTAAAAAAGTCGTATCTTGCCATTCTCGAATATTCTTCAACACCCATTTTTGCCTTTTTTGCAAGATTTGGTGCATCAATCGTTTTTAGATAAAAACTTACGCCAAGTTTTTTACAGTAATTTTTAACAAATTCAGCGTCATTTACCGAGTCTTCACCACGAATACCGTGTTCAATATGAGCAACACATATATCTAAATCATACTTTTCTTTAACAGATACAAAAAACTCCAACAATGCAATGGAGTCGGCTCCGCCGGAAACACCGATGAGAACTCTGTCCCCTTTTGAAAGCATATTATATTTTTTGACTGTTTTAAGTACTTTATTATTCATAATTTGATTTATCAACCGCTCTGAATCTTGTAAATTCTTTATCAAATGTTAATTCAATTGAGCCGGTTGCACCGTGACGGTTTTTAGCAACAATAAGCTCTGTTTTATTAGCATCAATTTGGTCTTGCTTATCTTCATCAACTTCCGTGCTGTAATATGCTTCTCTGTAAAGGAAAAGAACAATATCGGCATCCTGTTCAATAGAACCCGATTCACGAAGGTCGGCAAGCTGCGGCTTATGGTTTTTACCATGGCCTTCAGTTCCTCTTGAAAGCTGGGCGCAACATATTACAGGAATATTCAAATCTTTAGCCATCATTTTAAGGCTTCTTGTAATTTCAGATACTTCCTGTACCCTGTTTTCTTTTTTGGAGGCAGAAGAAATAAGACCTAAATAGTCAATAATTATGCAGTCAACATTTCTCATTCTGCGAACGCGTGATTTAATTTCAGGTACTGTTATAGCTGATGTATCATCAAGGTAAAGTTCAACATCATTATATGTTGCGGCGGCATTGCCGAGTCTTACCCATTCATCATCAGTCAGTTCACCTGTTTTAAGCTTTTGTGATTCAACACCTGCCTGCGATGAAAGAAGCCTTTCTGCAAGTTCCGTTTTCTGCATTTCCAAGCTGAATACAACACACTTTTTTCTTGCACCCATAGATATATTCTGTGCAAGGTTTAATGCAAAGCTTGTTTTACCCATAGCAGGACGCGCACCTATGAGAATTAAATTACCTTTATTAAGCCCGGTAAGCATTTTATCAAGCATACCAAAACCAGACGGAATACCCTTATATTGCTCTTTATCTTCACCTGTAATTTGTGCCAGTTTGGTATAAACATCATTTACAATAACTTCACTGACTTTTGCAGGGCCGTTAGATTCCCTGCCCTGCCTAATATTATAAATACTTTGCTCTGCATTATCCAAAATGTTTGTTGCATCAGCCTCACCGCTTGTTGCATCTTCAATAATTTTTGAAGATAAAGAAACAAGCTGGCGAAGATAATACTGCTCTTTTACGATTTTAGCATAATATACAACATTTGCGGTTGACGGAACAGATTGTGCAAGCTGCAAAAGATAATCTCTTCCGCCTGCTTCATCATACTTTCCGTCTTTAGCAAGTGCGTCGGCAATAATTACAGGGTCAATAGCTTTTGAGTTGCTGTACATAACCATCATGCTGCTGAAAATAGCATTATGCTGCGGAAGATAAAAAGATTCAGCATTTACATGTTCAATTACTTCTTCAATACATTCAGGCTTAATCAAAATCGAACCTAAAACAGATTGCTCTGCTTCAAGGTTAAACGGCATATTTACCGAGCCTGAAACATTTAATGAGTCAGCCATAAATTAAGCCTCCGACACCTGAACGAATATCTTTGCACTGATTCCCTGATATACTTTAATTTCTGCCTGAACAGTACCAAATGCTTTAACATCAGGCATTACAATCTTTCTCTTGTCAACATCAATTCCGAGTTCTTCCTTAATTTGTTTTGAAACATCTTTAGATGTTACAGAACCGAAAAGTTTACCGTTTGCACCGGCTTTTGCTTTAAGCTTAAAAGTTTTACCGTCAAGCTTATCAGCATCTGCTTTAGCAGCTTTAATTTCTTCAGCTTTGTGGAATTTTTTAGATGCTTCTTTATTGTTAAAATCATTCATTGCACTTGAATTTGCTTCAATTGCAAGTCCTTTTGGAAAAAGGAAATTTCTTGCATATCCGTCAGATGCGTTTACAAGATCGCCCTTCTTACCGAGACTTTTAACATCTTGCTGTAAAATTACTTTCATCTTAATGTTCTCCTTTTTATATTTCCATCAAAATAGGTAAAATCATAGGTCTGCGCTTTGTTCTTTCGTACATAAGGCGTGAAAGTTCGTCACGAAGTCCCGATTTAACTGCATTCCAATCATGAAATTTAACATTATAATTTTCATCAATAACTCTGCAAGCAAGGTCCCTTGCAGAATTCATAAGTGCTTCATTTTCACGAACATAAACAAATCCGCGTGAAACAATATCCGGCCCGCTTACTACTTGACCTGTTGAGCTGTCTATTGTAGCAACTACTATAATTATACCGTCCATTGAAAGATGCTTTCTGTCATTAAGAACGATATTGCCTACATCGCCGACACCTATACCGTCAACATATACTTCCCCTGAAGGCACATTTTCAACAAGTTTAATTTTATCATCGCAAAGTTCGATTTTTTCACCTATATTTGCGATATAAATATTCTTTTTATCAATACCCATTGCCTCGCCGAGTTTCGCATGCTTTTGAAGATGTTTTTGCTCACCGTGAACAGGAATGAAATATTTAGGCTTAACAAGACCTATCATCAATTTTAATTCTTCCTGGCAGGCATGGCCTGAAACATGCACATCATACATTTTTTCATATATTACTTCAACTCCATGGCGCATAAGTTCGTTAACAACATTGCCTACCATTTTTTCATTACCCGGAATAGGTGTAGCTGAAATAATAACATAATCATTCGGTGATAATGTAACCTTGGTGTGCGCACCGAAAGCTATTTTGGTAAGCGCAGACATAGGCTCGCCCTGCGAACCGGTAGTTATAATTACAAGCTGGTCATCGGCATAGTTTTTGATAGTATTTATATCAATCAAAAGCCCCTGCGGTACATTCAAATAGCCGAGTTCACTTCCGACTTTTACAAGATTTTCAAGGCTGCGACCTACAACTGCAACCTTACGCTTTCTTGCATAAGCAACATCAATAATTTGTTGCACCCTATGAATGTTTGATGCAAAGGTTGCAACAACTATTCTTTTTTTATTTGCTTTTCTAAATAAGTTTTCAAAACTGTCACCGACAGATTTTTCACTCGGTGTATATCCCGGCCTTTCGGCATTAGTTGAATCTGACAAAAGTGCCAATACACCCTTGCGGCCGTATTCTGCAAATCTGCTTAAATCAATCATATCACCGTCGACAGGGGTGGTATCAATTTTAAAGTCGCCTGTTTGGATAATTACACCGGCAGGGCAACGAATTGCAAGGCCTACCGCATCAGGAATTGAGTGATTAACATGAATCATTTCAATATTAAAAGAACCGAGCGTAATATTATCCCTCGGTTTAATTTCAACAAGCTTTGCCGAATTTAAAAGCCTATGTTCTTCAAGCTTTCCCTTAATTAAACCGATAGTTAATTTTGTGGCATAAATAGGAATATTCACCTTTTTAAGAAGATATGCCAAACCGCCGATATGGTCTTCATGCCCGTGAGTTATAATTATACCTTTGATTTTATCTGCATTGTGTTCAACATAAGAAAAATCGGGAATAACAAGGTCAACACCGGGTAAATCCGCATCAGGAAAAGCCAGACCGCAATCAACAAGAAACATATCGTTTCCGTATTCATAAAGAGTCATATTCTTTCCGATTTCGTTAATACCGCCCAAAAATGCAATGCGAACAGACTCCTTAACCTCCGGTGGAATTTGAGCCTTTCTTTTATTTGTCTTACGGTAAGTTACATATCGCTTTTTGGAATTCCGTTTTCCGCTTGCGACCTTTCCGTAAGGCTTATTCTGATTTGTCATTAAATTAAAAACCTCCATAAATTAAATTTTTTCCGTTCAACTGAAATTATAGTATATAATATATGATTATAAATAGATTGTCAAGTGCTGTAAAATCAAATCAATTGCAATATTAACACTAAACTCTATATTGATTATTGCCAAATTTAATGGTAAAATATATAAAATTTTTTAATTGGTGAAAAATATGAAAAATGTTCAAATTTATACTGACGGTGCCTGCTCCGGAAATCCCGGTAAAGGCGGCTGGGCCGCAATACTTGTATATGGGAAAAAAGAAAAAGAGCTTGTGGGTGGAAGCGAAAGCACAACAAATAACCGTATGGAGCTTTCGGCAGTGATTGAAGCTCTAAAAGCACTAAAAGAACCTTGCGAAGTTAAGCTTACAACAGATTCAAAATATGTGTGTGATTCAGTAACAAAAGGCTGGGTTTACTCCTGGCAAAAAAACAATTGGAAAAAAGCAGACAAAAAGCCTGCATTAAATGTAGATTTATGGGAAGAATTATTGCCGCTTTTAGAAAAGCACACAGTTACATTTAACTGGGTAAAGGGGCATAACGGGCATCCGTATAACGAAAGATGCGATGAGTTAGCAGTAAACTACTATAAAAATCTTTAAATATCGTTTTTATTAAGTATTCCTATACCCACACCCAATTTACCGCCATTTTGCATAAAGCGTTTAGCGTTTCTTTGCAAAGTGGTTTTTTCTTTATATTTTGATTTTATAATTTTCCTTTTTCCAAAAATGCGTTCAATCGCCTGCCTGTCATCTTCAACCGAATATACCAAATCAAACAATGATGAAAACCGCAAAATATTGCTTGAACTATCCATAAACCTCCAATTTTCGCCATATAACAGCCAACTTTCACAAAAGAAATATTCAAATTTATAATCAAAAAAATACTGTGCAAAAAAGGATTGTGCTTTTTTAACGGAATTCACACAATCTGCATAAACAAGCTTTTCACCCTGCGGAATATGAACATATATAAGATTCTCACCGAAATTAAAAGGTAATAAATCATAATTCAAAGTGCGATTATCACACTTATAAATTTGAAATTGAAGCCTGCCTATTTTGAAAAGTTCAAAATTAAGATGATTTTTTATCCAGGCAAGATTTTTTAAACCTTTGTTGTTATTATTTTCACACCAGACGGCAATATCTTTCATTGTATCAAAATATATATCATCACTGATATTTGCTCTTTTATATTTAGGATAAGTAATTTCTGCACTATACATTAAAGCAATTGCAAGTTTAGTTAAATCATTCTTTACAAAAAGTGATTTAAAATCACCGCTTTTAGCAATATTACACAAATAAATAAGCTTAGCCCTGTCTTTATCAACAAGGCTAAGCACTTTATTTTTTAATTTGGTATTAAGATTTATTTTATCCGCTAATAACTGAATATCCATAAATTTACTATTGTGCCGGCTGAGTATCGGAAGCCTGAGTATCGGAAACCTGGGTATCACTTACCGGGGCAGATGTATCTGCCGGCTGTGAAGATTCATACTTTGAAATAAGGCCTGATGATTGAATATGAACCACTTCGTATTTCATTTTGTAATTTGTCAGAACAGGCAATACTTCTTTATTTAAGAAATTACTGTCTGCATGCTCATCCTGGACCGTAAATTCTTTATTACTGTCCTGATACTTAATTTCCCTTTCCAATGAGCCAATATCATCAAGTTCTGTACCCTCATAGAAAATATAAGTACCCTTGATTGTAATAGTATCAGCAAAAGGATTTACAGCCTGGGTTGTATAAGATTTTTGAGTTTGGGCGGTAGTTTGCTTTTGCGGTAATTTGATAGTACCGTTATTAAATAAAACAACAAGTACAACTGCAAGTATCGCAATTAAAGTGCAAAGAACATATGGCCATTTCTTCTTTTTCTTTTCTTTCTTAAATCTATGCCTTTCCAAAGTAGGCATATCTGAATCCTCATCAACATGAGTATTTTGCATACTCACCTCTGTGTTAGCCTCTTGGTAAGAGGCATCATCTTTTTTATGTACAACAAGAGGAGAATCAAGATTTTCCTCTTTAATTTCTTCAATATCCATAAAAATCTCCCAAGAAAATTTATTACTTGAATTATAACACAAATATATCTGATTTTCAATAACTATTGAATTTATTAAAACAAATTGATATAATTAAACTATCAACTAATACATACGGAGTGATTTTATGAAAATATTAGCATTTGATATTGGCGGAACAAATATTAAATACGCATTATGTAACGAAAAATTCAATATTACTGACAGGCATACCGTCCCTACCGAAGCAGAAAAAGGCGGTCAGGAGCTTGTTCAAAAAGTCATCCGTATAATTGAAAGCTATGATGATATTGACAGAATTGCAATATCAACAGCAGGTCAGGTTGACAGCAAAAACGGAATAGTTGTTTATTCCACCGGAAACATCCCGTATTATACTGGAATGATGGTTAAAAAAATCATCGAAAACAAAACAGGAATATTAACCTATGTTGAAAATGATGTTAATGCATTTGCCCTCGGCGAAGCAAGATTCGGCGCCGGCAAAGGTCACAGCGACTTTTTATGTCTTACATACGGAACAGGTATCGGCGGTGCATTATTTCTTGATAACAAGCTTTATAAAGGCAACAGCTCATCTGCCGGTGAATTCGGCCATATGATTACCCACGCTGGTGGAAGGCAATGTAATTGCGGCGGCGAAGGTTGCTATGAATGCTATGCGTCGGCAAAAGCTTTAATAGAAGCAGTTAACAAAGCAAATTCAACAAATCTTGATGCTTTTCAAATTTTTGAAAAAGAAAACTTTGATAAACCTGAAGTAAGGTCGGTTATTGATAAGTGGATTGACGAAATGATTATCGGCTTGATAAACATTATTTATATATTTAATCCGCCTTTGATTGTACTCGGCGGCGGAATTATGAATGAAGATTATGTTATTGACCTTATAGACAGAAAAATATATAATCTTTTAATGGATAATTTTAAAAATGTAAATATAGTAAGGTCAAAACTCAAGAGTGACTCGGCATTGCTCGGAGTTGCTTATGAAGCCGCAAAATTATAAATACAGACATAAAGGCGATGTACCGCAGTAGGTACATCGCCTTATATTATGCCGTTAAATTTATTATCCCGATTATAGATAAATGAAGAGGATAGTAAATATAGAAAAGCCATTTCATAAATTTGTTAATTTTTGGTTTTTTGCCGCGTTCTCCATTATAGAGATAAATTATCGGAATTGAGAGAACTACGCACATTTGTATAAGTCCATATGCCTTATCAATTGCAAAGAAATATACCGCCGAATAAATAGCTACATAAAAAATCATCCAAAACATTTGATTTTTAAACTTTCCTCTGTTTGTGCCGATTGCTAAAATGCAAAGTGAAGCAACGCAGCTCCAATCGCTCGGCAGAGTAATCACACAAATTGCAATAATGCTTAATACTTTTACAAATGAGTTGAGTTTTTCACTGTTAGCAACACGAAGCATAACAAGCCCCCACGCAAGCGACCACATAACGCTTGTTTGATTTAAAACATTACCATAATAGAAAGGAATAAACGATTTTACATCAACAAAATCATTTGATGCAAATATATAAGCAAAATGTGAAATTACAGCAAATATAAAAAGCCTGGCAGTGTATTTGTTTATATTTTTTGTGTAGTGGTAACCCTCTGCAATAAAATAGCACATAATCGGGCAAGTCAACCTGCCAATAATATGCATAATAACCGGCACCGCATCAAGCGGATAACCGGGAAATACTGCCCAAGCGATATGGTCAACCGTCATAGCAACGATTGCAATCAATTTAAGTTGATTAGAATTAAGTAATTTGTTTTTCGTCATAATTAACACCAAAATGATTTTATCATCCAATCGCTGCCAAAACAGCCTAATCCGCGCAATTAAAATCTTATTTTACGACTTGTTTCATTTCACTTTGATAAAATTCAAGTGCTTTATCTATTGCTTCCTTACCGGCAGGTTCAAACGGTTGCAAAACACTGAATACGTGCGGTAAACTTTCGCCGTATTCCTTACCGTAATTTGCAAGTTCACACGAAATGCCGTTCTTTTTTAGAAGCTCATAAAGCTTAACGGTTTGATTCTTTGCAAGAGTATCCCCACTGCTTGTAATCAAATATGTAGGCGGCATTTCATTTGCAAAAGGCAAAATCTCATCAAAATCCATATAATTGTATGTTTTGCTGTTTTTATAATTTTTTCCCCAAAGCGGCTTTGTATAAACGCTGAACCAACCGCCGTCTTTCATATAGGAAACAGGAGAGGTCAAAACCAGAGCAGTCAGCTTAATGTCGGCGCTTTCGGTACCAAATATATCTCTTAATTCTTGACTTTGAAGTAAAACACTTGCGTAAGACGCCAACATACCGCCTGCTGAATCGCCTGTAAGCATAATATTTTCGCAGTCGCAAGGATAGTTGTCAATATTTTCGCCTATCCATTTAAGCGCAGACATAACATCCTTAATCTGCTCATTAACATTAACATCAGGCACAAGACGGTAGTTAATATCAAAAACAACATATCCCCTGTCAGCAAGAGCACGGCAATAATTTTCATTAAGCCCTTTATCACCATACATCCAACCGCCGCCGTGAATATCAATAATAACCGGAAGCTTATCATTTTCAGAAATATTGTTAGGATACATCACATCAAGCTTATGATAATAATTTCCGTCATCTATGTATGGAATGTCGCTTATAAGTTCAATATTTTTAGGAGGATTTTGCTTTGCGTGCTTGCTTTTATCACCGCCGTCACAAAAGCGCCAAACCATTTGCATAATTTTAACAATAGGATTTTTAGTCAGCCCCTCGCCGCTTTTGTCCTTATAATCTATTGTTTTTGACTTCACCATAGAACCGACATAAATAACATTTTTATCATCGTCATATTTCGGCAAAGTAGTTAAATTTATAAAAGCAACGGCTACGATAACTATCGCCGCAATAACAAGCAAAACAATTTTCAATTTTTTCCCCTTCTTATTTTCAACCTTTTCCTTAGTTTTCATAATTTTACTCCTAATTTTGATAGTTTTATATTACAGCATACAAGTAAAATTGTCAATTTATTACTTTTTGATTATTCAATATAAAAATATATTAGCAAATACTCAACTATAACATAAAGCACAAAATAAGAGCTTTATATTATTGTATTAATATCCATAATTACGCCTTCTACATTCATGATACAAAGCCCAAATTGGGTCTTCTTTTCCATATGGACAACCACTTGTCCTTATCATTTCCCAACCTTCCCTGTCTGCAATTTCTTTAATCGGTTTGTGTAGTTCGGCTAATGAGCCATAGTCACTCCTTACAAACTTCTTGCCCCAAATTTCTTCGAACTCCGCATACTGTTTTGGATCGTCGCTAAGTAACAAATTGAGCAAATAGCGCTGCCTTTTTTCGTTTGTGCCAATGTAACCTTGTTCAAGCTTGTCATCAATTTTTTTTGCGTGTCTTTTTTCGGAGATACTCTTACCTGTTAAGAGTGCACTACCTCCTACGATTGTGAATAAATTTACTAATAAACCCATAATACTAATTTCCTTTCTTTTACACTAATTCTTTAATTTCAAATTCAAACCTGCAATCATTGTCATCACAAGCCTCAATTTTAAAGCTCTCGGAATATTCTAAAAGCTGACGAAAAACCTCAATACGTCTAGTTGTTGAAATAATCCAAGAATCAAATTTACCATTTAGAACTAAACCTTTATTTATGCTCACTTTCACAAAACCTTCAAGCATATTGTCATTCAAATCATAATTGAACATTTTTATAAAATTTGCAACGGCAAAAAATCAAATGCTGTCATATGCTCTCCTTTATTATGTTTTATCAATATATAATACAACACACTGTGACACTTAACAAATCAAATTATTGAAATATAAAATGCACTATGGTATAATTAAATCAAATTAAGATCGAATATTTAATTAAAATTATAATTTGGAGAATAAAATGGACAAAAATGAATTTGTAAAATACTATTGGAAACACTACAAATTTTTAGAAAAACAGTTTTTAGATACCGAGCGTTATGTCGCAATTGAAAAAGATAATTACGCTGTTTATTCAAATGAATTTCTTAATTTATTTGTGTTAATTTGTAATGAATATGACGCAATAACTGCAGAATATTGTAACTCAATTAAGGAATCCGCAAAACCATTAAATATGGTTGAAAAGAATGAATTGTTATGTGAAAATATAAAAGGCTTCAAAGATTTATCAATTAGCACTAAATCCAAATACGACAGCATCAAAATTATGCCCTTCTCAAAATATAAAAAAGATATGACTTATGATTGGTGGCAGGCTTATAATTCGGTAAAGCACAAGCGCTCTAATATTGACAGCGACACAAAAAAGCCTAATTATTATAAAGCAAATTTAAAAAATGTTTTAATAGCTTTATCTGCATTATATATTTTTCTAAATAAGTTTTATATTGAAAAATGTAGTTTAGGCACAGTCAATCATGATTTTGTTCCAAACTCAGATGTATTTAACGATTTTCAACAGTAGGTTGATTTATAAATGTTTGCAAAACAACATTTATATTTATTAATCCAAAGAGCGATTGTTCAGTAAAAAGCAAAAGCCGAACAGGTGCAGACTGAGACAGCTGTATCTTGTTCGGCTTTTTGATAATATAATTGTTTTTTGATGTGATTTCAGTAAAACTTATACAGAAACAATTCAAGAAAAATTCAGGAGAATATAAAAATGACAAAAGACGAATATTTAATAACAGACCCGCCGCTAAAAGCGTTGACTGTTTTTGCAATGCCTATGATTTTAGGCAGCTTTTTTCAACAAGTTTACAATATGGCTGATTCAATCATCGTCGGTCAATTTGTAGGCTCATCTGCGCTTGCGGCCGTCGGTGCCTGTGCCGCACTTACGAATGTTTTTATTTGCATAGCACTCGGTGCAGGTGTAGGCGCAGGTGTACTTGTAAGCCGTTATTTTGGTGCTCAAGATTACGGGAAGATGAAAACAATCGTTTCTACTTCTTTAATAAGTTTTTTACTTTTAAGCGTATTTCTCGGTGTTTTTGGATTTTGCACTTCTCATTGGATGATGAACATACTGAAAACGCCTGCGGATATAATGAAAGATGCGGTGCTGTACTTACGTATCTATTTTGTTGGCTTTCCGTTTTTATTTATGTACAATATTCTGTCAACCATGTTCACTTCAATCGGTGAATCAAAAATCCCGTTATGGCTTTTAATATTTTCGTCTGTTTTGAATATCATTATGGACCTTTGGATGGTAGGAGGTCTTAAACTCGGAGTATTCGGTGCAGCTCTTGCCACTCTTATTGCACAAGGTATTTCAGCCGTGCTTTCGCTTTTGATTTTTCTTTACCGTATGCGAAAATATGCAAGTTTGTTTCATTGGTTTGACAAAAAAGAACTGCGTACAATGCTTAAAATCGCCGTTCCATCTATCCTTCAACAATCAACAGTATCAATCGGTATGATGATTGTGCAAGCGGTTGTAAATCCTTTTGGCACGCAAGCACTTGCAGGCTATGCGGCAACAATGAGAGTAGAAAATGTTTTCTCTCTGATATTTGTATCCATCGGGAATGCGGTTTCACCCTTTGTTTCGCAAAATCTCGGCGCAGGAAAAATCGACCGAATTAAGAAAGGCTACCGTGCCGCTTTACTGTTAGATGTATGCTTTGCCGTTCTTGCATTTGTAATTATTGAAACGATGCACGCTCAAATTTCTTCGCTTTTCTTAGGCAAAGACGGAACTAAATTAGCGTATCAGGTGTCCGGTGATTATATGAAATGGATTGGCTACTTTTTCATATTTATGGGCATCAAAATGGCAACAGACGGTGTTCTTCGTGGAATCGGAAATATGCAACCGTTTTTAATTGCAAATATGATTAATCTTGCAATTCGTTTGTCCGTAGCATTGATTTTTGCGCCCCGTTTCGGTATTGCCTTTGTTTGGCTTGCCGTACCGGCAGGCTGGCTTGCAAACTTTGTCATTTCTTATGCATCGTTAAAAAAATCTTGGCCCAAGGAAACCCTAAATAAGTTATCCTATTAAGAATTTATTGCGTTAAAATATTCATCATCTGACACAGCTTCCAGGTGGCAGACTTACTCGGACACACAACTTCGGAGATAACCGAAATGTATTATGTCAAACGCAACACGGACATGCTGATGGGCGTTACAAACGGATTTGAATTGTGATTGATGCTTTTTTGATGATGTACCAAACGGATTGCGTGGATTGTGTGGCACAAAGTGAACAAAAAACAATGTGAAAATGAAAAAGCGGCGTACGGAAAAGACCGTGCGCCGTAGTTTTATCTATATGGAAAAAGCAAGTAAAATCGCCGTAAAACAGCGTAAATAAAGGAAAAAAGCACCGAAAATTCGGTGCTTTTTTTGGCAGGGGCATTATAATCAACTCAATGCGTAAACAGTCCACCGGACTGTTTACTGTCAAAAGTGCAAGCACTTTTGAATTTCGTGGTTCAAGTCCTTCTGCTTTAACAACAAAATAAAAAGACACCCGCAGGTGTCTTTTTATTTTGGCAGGGGCAGAAGGACTTGAACCCTCGACACGCGGTTTTGGAGCGAAAAGCACGCTTTCAGTTAAGCCGCGTGTTAAAATACAGTCCCCCTAAAATTCCGCATAAAAACAGCACTTTCAGGATTTGATAGTGCTGTTCATTTTTGTCTTTATAGTTTTTGTTGAAAATTGATGCTTTTTTGATGCTCTTGAAAATTGAGAAGAATCATAACTCAAATCTAATGCACCCCACTGCAAGAAATAGTTACAAATAATAGTAAAACCCTTTTCGTTAATTAATTTCAATTATCCAATCTACTATTCGTCAATTATTTTTGCATTTTTTAAATGGCAATATAAAAACTTGCCATCTGAATAAGTATCGAATGTGCCGACAACCGTTATTTCCGTATTTTGTTCAAAGTTAGGATTAGTTTTATCTGAAAGTTCAAATTCCAATCCTTGTTGACAACAAGCAGTTGCATCAGGAATAATCACGGCATTGTGTATTTTGCCTGTTTCTTCATCCGTGTATTGATTAAATTGACCTTTCATTTTTATAATCTTGCCTTTATAATCATCAGGCGTAATAAGCATATTATAAACTTCAGAGTAGACTACCGTGCTGCTTAGTTCCGTCAAGTCCAAATCAACGGACTTCGCCTCGGTTGTTGTTTCAGTTGCTTTTGTTGTGGTCTTTGAATTAGAATTCTCGTTTTTATCACTGTTTTTTGAACAAGCGACAAAGCTCAAAGCCAACACTAAAGCTAATATAATTGCAATTATTTTTTTCATACTCTTACACCTCTCTTAACGCTTGATAAAGCCAAGCAAATTATAAATCCGGCTATATCGCTTGCAACAATGGTTGAGCCTACCGGTGTTCCTGCAAGAATTGAGGCAAGAAGTCCCACAACCGTACATACAACGGAAAAGGCTGCAGAAAAGATAATTACAGATTTAAAGCTATTGAAAAGTCGCATTGCCGAAAGTGCAGGAAAAATAATCAATGCAGAAATAAGAAGTGAACCTACAAGGTTCATTGCAAGCACAATGATAACCGCAATGGTAACTGCTATCAAGAAGTTATATGCCCCCACTTTTATTCCCGTTGCTTTGGCAAAGCTTTCATCAAAAGTAACGGCAAAAATCTTGTTATAAAACACACAGAAAATAATTATTACGGCTATCGACAGTGCAACACATAGGTAAACATCCTTTATTGTAAGGGTCAATATTGATGTTGAGCCGAAAAGCGTTGAACAAACATCACCCGAAACATTGCCAGAGGTTGAAAACAAATTCATAACCAAATAGCCTATTGCAAGTGCTCCTACGGAAATTACAGCGATTGCAGCATCGCCTTTAATCTTTATATTCTTACCACCGATTAAAAGAATAATTGCCGCAATAATTGTAACCGGCATTATTAAAAGCATATTGTTTGTTAGCTTTAATACTGTTGCTACTGCCATTGCACCGAAAGCTACATGGGAAAGTCCGTCGCCGATAAATGAAAATCTTTTAAGCACGAGCGTAACACCTAAGAGAGATGAGCAAAGAGCAATAAGAACTGCGGCGATAAGTGCATATCTTACAAACGGATATTCAAAATAAACCATAAGTTTTTCAAGCATTTTGCTCACCTCCCTTGATAAATTCAAAATATTCTTTTTGGCTGCCGAAAAAGCAAGGCGCGTTAAGACACAATATCTTTGTTGCATATTTCACAGCCTCATTAACATCGTGCGAAATCATAATTACGGTTGTGCCGTTTGCATTTATTTGAGCAAGCAAATTATAAAAGTCCTCGCTTGCCTTTGGGTCAAGAGCCGCAACCGGCTCGTCAAGTAAAAGAATTTTATCTGTGGCACAGAGTGCTCGTGCAAGTAATACTTTTTGCTGTTGACCTCCGGAAAGCTCACGATAACATCTTTTTTCAAGCTCTTGTATATTAAGATTTTTCATAACCTTCTTAAACTCGGCTTTTTGCTTTTTTGTGTAAAAAGGTCTCATTCCGTTTCTGTTAAGAAAGCCTGACATAACTACTTCACTTACAGACGCCGGAAAATCCCGTTGCAACTGTGTTTGTTGAGGCAGATATCCGATTTCGTTTTTCTTTACATCATCCGAAAAAACGATTTCTCCGTCAATTGTGTTTTCCAAGCCTAAAACCGTTTTCATAAGCGTACTTTTTCCGCAACCGTTTTCGCCGATTATGCAAAGGTAATCACCCTTTTCAACATTAAAATTTATATTGTTTTTTACAACTGTGTTGCCGTAGCCGACAGCTAAATTTTTGCATACAATCTGTGCCATAGTGTCCTCCTTAATTTAAAGCTTGTTTAAGCACATCAAGATTGCTTTGCATTACATTCAAATATGTTTCGCCATTCTTAACATCATCGCTTGTAACCGATTGCATAGAATTGAGTGCAAGGATTTTTTGATTTTTTTCTTTTGTATTTTCAACTACCGTTTGAGCAATTTTGTGTTTTGGATCTTCGATAGTAAGCACTGTTGTTACACCGAGTTCGTCAACCTTGTTTGCAAGAAATTTAATTGTTTCAAAACTTGCCTCTGTTTCGGCAGAACAACCCACAAATGCGGCATAATATTTCAAAGAATAATCGTCAACCATATATCTAAATGGAAAACGGTCGCCGAAAACCAAGGTATCATATTTTGCACCGTTTACTACTTGCTGATACTCCTTATCCAGTGCGTCCAAATTTTTGGTGTATTCATTTAAATTCTTTTTATATACATTTGCATTTTTTGAGTCAATCTCGCAAAGTGCATCTGCAATGGAAGAACAAAGAGTTTTGGCGTTTTTGAGAGAGAGCCATACATGTTCATCATATTCAGGACCTTCCTCTTCGCCCTCTTCTTCCTCTTCTTCAGCTTGCATACCTTCAACCTGTTCTTCTTCCTTTACAGAATTTCCAAGAACATCAAGAAGATTGATAACCTTCATATTTTTGTTTTGAGCAGACTTCAATGCATCATCAACCCATGTGTCCGATTCACCGCCAACATAAATAAACAAGTCACATTTAGAAACCTTTACCATATCATCGGCACTCGGCTGATAGCTGTGCAAATCAACGCCCTTATCAAGAAGCATCGTCAAATCTACATTGGCTTGATTTTCACCAAGTATTTGCCTAACCCAATCGTATTCGGGGAAAATTGTTGTAACAATGCTGAGTTTTGTATTATTCTCATTATTTTTTATTGTGTTTTCATTGTTGCTTCTTCCATTAGAGCAAGCAACAAAAATAATTGCAACACTTAAAACAGCGGCAATTACGCCTAAAAGTTTTTTCATAAAAGTATCTCCAATCAAATATAATCTTAAAAATGGGCATAAAAATACAAGGAACTTTTGCATAGCAAAACAAAGCCTGCTAAACAGACCTATTTTTAACATATGCAAGTCCAAAAATGCAGACTTGTCCCTTGTCGATAATTATATTTAATTGGATAATTTAGTTTTTAAATCAATAAGTGTTTCCTTTGAGAATATATAAGTAACAAAAGGAATGATAAATAACGCAAAATAAAATAATACGGTTACACCTACAATATCATCCGATTTTGAACCTAAATCCGTTAAGTTTTTTATGCAAAGCTGCATTGTTTGGCAAATTTGACAATCAGCATGATTGCACTTATGATTTGCCTCTTTGATAACAAAGGCAGCAGAAAATACAGCCGCTATCACAAACAAAACTGCTATAAGCATTGTAATTATTCTCTTTTTCTTGCTTATAGCTTCCTGCTTCATCAGTGATTTCCTTTCTTAGTATTACTTTGCACAATTTTCGCATAAGCCGTAAAAAACGGTTTTTGCAGGGTCAACCTTAAAATTATGATGCGATGAAATATGATTTTCAAATTCTTCAATTTCATTGCAACTTAAATGAATGATTTTACCGCAATGCTCACATTTTAAGTGATATGTAGACTGCTTGGAGTGATTATCCTCTCCCACATATTCAAAGCATGCACTGCTGGTATTGTCGATTGTATATTTTACAACACTGGAATTATTAACAAGTTTTTCCAGTTGCCTATAGACAGTAGCATATCCTATTGAAATACCTTTTGCAGTCAAATCATTATATATTTGTGACACTGTTAAATGCTCATTTTTATGTTCTTCCAAATATTTCAATAATTCATTATTGTGTTTTGTGGAATAATTTTTTCTCTCGCTCATAATTTTACTCTTTTTTTGTTTAATTATAGTACCGCAAATATCAAAAGTCAATATTAAATTGATAATCATTATCATATTGTGGTTGCGTACAGCTAGTGTACATTTACTCAAAAAATTTTAAAACGCATAATTTAATAACATTTAAGGAGTTAACCAATAGATTAAGAAAAAGAAAATAGGCTTACCCCAAAATTTAGGGCAAACCTAAAAGCATTTTTATTTTAGCTCCCCAAAGTGACATATTATTTGTCACTTTGAATGTCACTTTGAATTTTGTCTTTTGACTCTTCAAGATCTAAAAAGTCGATAACACTATCGGATGATGAAATTTCTACCGGAACTTCGGTATCTTCTTCATCGTCCTTGAACATCATATATTCGGCAGCACGACCGGCAAGCCGCCTTTTAATTTCATTATCGTCCATTCAATCGCACCTCGTTTTACAGAATACATCCAATAATCAAATTTTATTTGCTAACCTTGTAAACTATTGTAATACTCGTAAATTACATTTCTTTTAGCTGATATTTATATTGCAAGTCGTCCACAAAAGAAAGCAAATCTTTATCGTTATATACTTCAAAAAGTTCCTTTAATATGTGGTTTTTACCTATCTATATAAATTCAATAATATCAAGCAAGCTCTGATAACTATCGACATCGTGATATTTCACCTTGCTGTTAGACATTTCGTTGAACAGCTTTTTGGCACAAGAAATCTTAGCCTGCTCAATCGGTCTCAGTTCGAGGCTTTCCATTGTGCCTTTAGTTTCGGCAATAAAGAAAATGTGTTTTACTGTTCCCTCATAAAAAGCAATTGCCCAGTCTGGAGAATAATTACCTACCGGAGTAGGAATTTGAAATGTTCTCGGCAGTTTTGCATAAACACATACTTCATCTGCTCTATCCAAATCTTCAGCAAACTTTCTCTCGATACTCTTTTCGGCTGAACCGTCAGTAAACACATAATCTTGGATTGCTTTCTTTGCAAGGAATGCTTTGTCAAAGCTTTGTGTGTTCTTTTCGGCTGTAAAGATATTACTGTCATACTCACCCTCGATTGTGTCATAGGAAATATGCTCAACAATCATTGTAGCTTTCTGCTCATTGATAAGCCTGATAACCTTAGAGATGAATTCTTCCGGGTTATTCTTAAACATATGAATCTTATCCATACGAATACCCTGTAAAATTGCAGATACAGTCTTACGGGTAAGCGTAGTACCTTCTGCAACCTTACCGATAAGGTCATATTTAATCTGACTTGTTTCTGCGTGTTTAAGCGTTTGAGTCCTTGTTTTTTCGCCTGCAAAAGAAGCTCCACGCTCAACCTCATACTCATTCATTTCTGCTTTCTGACGACCGATGGTAGCGGTGTATTGAAGCTCTGAAACAAAAAGTTTTTCGTCAATATGTGCGATTGCTTTCTTAATCAGCTCGTCGCTATCAAACTCAACTGTGTAAGCGTACTTGTGGTTAATCTCACGCCATAAAGCCTGAAATTCTTTTTTGGCAAAGTTTTCATTGAGCGGATTGTCTTTAACCTTTGTTTCGTGTCCGTCTGTAAACATATCCTTGAGGACACTGTCATCATAAACAGCCTGAATAAGTGTATGTATGCCATCCGCCATAGGTTTCAATTCATCAGGAAGCTCGGCAACAGTTCCACTTTTTATATCTTGACGGTATTTGTCCGTAACCTTACGCTTCATATCGACATAACCGTTCTGAATAAGATAAAATTCAATGGCATTGGCTGTATCGTCATCAATAATCGTAGATACACCGTCAACATTAATGCATTTACCCTTAAAGTACTCACTCGTAGCAACTGTAGGTCTGTCATACAAAACAGTTTTGATATCCGACTGCAAATCCGTAACAAAAGTTTTATAGCTTTCACTTGCAATAACAGTAAGGGTATTAATATCGTGTACCGAAGCGCCACAACTTTCAACATCCATACGATTACCGTATTGATTTACGCATAAACGCAATCCACGACCAACCTCTTGGCGTTTTGCGGTGTTACTGTCGGAGTGTTTAAGCGTACAAATTTGAAATACATTCGGGTTGTCCCAACCTTCACGAAGCGCAGAGTGAGAAAAAATAAATCTCGTTGGCTCATCAAAGGAAAGCAAGCGTTCCTTATTCTTCAAAATAAGGTCATAGGCTGAAATATCGTCTGAAAATTCACTGCCTCTTTTGAGCTTACTATCAATACTGTGTCCGGTCTTTTTATCAATACTGAAATAGCCTTTATGTACCGCACTCACATCACTGCAAGTAGATTTCAAGTATCTCTGATACGGAGTATCAAGCAAGGTTGTGTATTCATTAAGAGCATTCAAATACTCTTCCTCAAACATAACACCGTACTCGCCAAGCACTTCATCGCCGTTCTCATCATATTGACGATACTTTGCAACCTCATCAATAAAGAACAAAGAAAGACATTTAATACCCATATTAAAGAGCTTTTCTTCTTTTTCAAAATGAGAAAGAATAGTCTCTCTAATCTGAATACGGCGCATATCTTTTTCGGACACATCGCCGACAACATCACCGGCTTTGATAACCTCGCCATTTGTAAATGTCACTGTTCCACGAGGTGGGTCAATTTCTGAAATTGTATATCCCTTGTACTGCTCCATTTCTTGCGAAACATAATACAAATCGTCACCAACGGCAAGTGTTCGAGGCTCTCTGTTGATGGATTTTTTATACCCGATTTCAAGCTCAATTCTTGCCATCGGAGGTTTCTTTGCCGATAACATAATCTGTTCGAGATACAAATAACTGTCAGTGCCTCTAAGATTTTTAACTTCAAAGCCTTTGACTTCAATCTTCTTAACGAGTTTTTTATTGAATGCGTCAAGAGCATCTAACACATAGACAAGGTTGTGTTGCTTTGCGTGAGTAGCAGAATAATTGAGCGTAAAAAGAGGATTGAAATTTTTTAATGCCTTTTGTGTAACTGCACCGCCCATTTTCTGTGGCTCATCAAGAATGATAATCGGTCTGTTAGCCTTGATTACATCAATCGGACGACGAGAACCAAATTCATCACGCTTAGAGTAAATAATACGAGCTTCCTTACTGCGTCCATCCTCTTTAAGAGAAGAGGCGAAAGCCTGCGTATTGATAATCATTACATTGATGCCGGAACTGCTTGAAAAATTATCAAGCTGATTAAGGTTTGAACTGTTATAAATAAAGAAACGAGCCTTTTTACCGTAATGCTCCATAAAATGGTCAGCGGTAATTTCAAAGGATTTTTTTACACCCTCACGGATAGCAATACTCGGAACAACCACAATGAACTTGCTCCATCCGTATTTTTTGTTCAGTTCAAACATTGTCTTGATATATACATAGGTTTTACCTGTACCGGTTTCCATTTCAATATCAAGACTGCATCTGCCCAAATCTTTTACAAGGGACGGAGAAAGTTTAATGTTATTTTGGCTTTGTAAATTTTGAATATTTTGCAAAAGTTGTTCGTCAGAAAGCTCAACAAATTCATTCTTGTATCCTGTATCATCCATTATTTCGTTTTCATCAAATGATACTTGAGAAGAAAGATTTTGTTCAGTATTTCCCAAATCACGAATATAGTTAATTTTATCGTGAAAGCCTTGTCCGTTAAAAACTTTAACAACAGCATCAACGGCGTCAGTTTGGTATTGTTGTATCTTAAAATTAAATTTCATAGTTCACCTATTTTTTATAGTAACATTTTAGCTTTTTAAAAATTTCATTTGCTATATAATAATTTTTACGATTTTGTTCATAACTTTCGCCTGTGTTATATGGTGTAAAAAACGAATTAGATAACTTCATAATTAAATCTGCAGAATCATTAATTGTCTTTTGGTTTGGAATGCCAATTCTAAACCAAGAAATCGTTTCAGCAAATCCTTTTAGAGAGCATGACAGTTTTCTCAACTCATCTGAGGCTAATTTAAATTCTTCTACAAACTTATCGCTATCAGAATAATCAGCAAGGTCAATAGCATTAGAATACAAATTTGCATAATAGGATAATTTGTAAACCACTTCTTTTTTTAATTCTTTATATTGCTGTAATGGAGTTAGCCAAATGCTTGTAAGTATTTGACCTATTATAAAAACTAAAACGCCACTGATAACCGTAACAATAATTGAAACAATTCCATCAATCATTTTATCACAGCACCTTTCTTACTGTTTCGAACCCGTACACTTTGAAAATTTGTTTTATCGTAAAAGCCTTGTCCGTTAAAAACCTTAACAACAGCATCGACTGCGTCTGTTTGGTATTGTTGTATTTTGAAATTAAACTTCATATGCCCAACTCCGTGTTATCGAATTGACATTTCGATAAACTTTCTCATTTCTTCTATAATTTCTTTGCGCAAGCTTTCGGCCTTACTATGGCAAGCTGTTTCGTTTTCTGACGCATCAACATAATTGACAGTTTCTATCTCGAATGGTGACGCACCATTCATCCATTTCCCTGCATAGCTATTTCTGCGAATATCCTCTTGCAATTGCTGAAAATCAGGACTATTTGGATCCGCAGAATCATAATCTTGGATTGCTCTTAAAAAATCTGTTGCTTCCTTATAGGTATCATCCGCTCTTTGAGATTGGATTGAACTTACGAACTCATCCTTCAAGTTTTTATATCTTTTGCACTCTCTTATGGCGGTGTCATACTCTTCTATCTTATCGCTAATACTGCGCTCAAAAAGGAATTGAGCTTTCGTCCGATTAAAATCAAGTTTTCCACTTTCAACACTTGCTAAAACCTCTGTCCGCAGCTCAAATAGAGATACGCTGATGGCACGATTCTGTGCTTCCATTGTTTTTTTGAACTGTACACTTGTAATAATCAAGCCAACAACAGCAGCAAGAACTGCGAGTGAATTAACGATTAAAACAGCTATATCCATATCATAGCACCTTCCTTACTGTGTCAGGACTGTATGCAGCAAAAATCTGTTCAAAGTTCGTTGCGACACTATCGTTTGCCATAGAGCTGTCACGCATCACAAAATAGTAAGGCTTCTGCTTGGCAATGGCTTTGATAGTTTCCTCGGTCACATCGCTGTCAAAGCAGGCAATCAGATAGTTGTCCTCCACATTGAAAACCTTCTTGCCGGCAATGGTAGTTTCCTCGATTTTGCTGGAGAGCAGCACGCCTAAATCCAGCATTACTTGGAACAGTAAATCTTCCGGAGCTCTGTCCTCTTTGATGTTATCTTCAAGGCTTGAGAAAAGCGATGCTTCATAATCGGCAGGGTTGTAGTACACATCCTTCATATTGGAAGTATCAAGTTTTAAATCTCTGAATCCCATATTCTTTGTAAAGTTCAATTTCTCAGCAGTTTTTCTAATTCTTGTCTTGCCAGCTTCACATATGTTCTTAAATCCAGCTTTGCCTAAAGCAGAGTCTTCTGGACACTTTTCTGGAACCTGTACCATAATGTATTTTCTGTTTCCATTATCAATCATATTCGCAAGCATTACTCCGTGTGCAACCGTTGCAGAACCTGAAAAGAAATCGAGAACAATGTCATCATCTTTTGTAAACGAAAGAATGTGTTCTTTACAAACTTCCGCAACTTTTGGAGTATCAAAAGGGACTCCTATTTCTTCTAAATAAGCTGTATCACTTCCACCAAAGTACAATAACGATGGAATATTTTCATACATATTTTCGCTTAGTATGTATTTACTATTTGGAATTGTTGATTCATCTTTACCAAAAATAATCTGTCCATTTTCAAGCATTTTTTTCATTGTAGCAGAGGGGTTTCTCCAACCTCTATCTGGTACAGGGCAGGCTTTATTTGTTATTGGATGAATAAGTGGCACAAAATAATCATCAGGAGCTTTTTTCTTGTTTGGCCAAGCCATAGAAACTGGTCTAAATACTTTGCCATTTTCATCTATCTTGTTATAAGCTTTTTCGCCACCAGAAAAATCGTTCTGACTTCTTATCCAACTAGCAAACTCTCTATTTGCATCTTCTAAAGTATATGTTGAGGAAATCTTTTTAAATAGTTGATTTGCTTTTTCAATAATCGAACTTGCATTTTTTTTCGTTCGTTGAATTTTATTGTTCTTCAAAAATTCATATTTGTTTTTTGCGTATACAATTATATATTCATGTTGATAAGAAATTCCCTGAGCATCTCCCTTTGGATTTCTTTTATCCCAAACAATAGTCCCTAAATCATTCTGTTCCCCAAATATTTCTCGACACACATTTTGTAAATTGGTAATCTCGTTCTCATCCATATTGATAAGTATAACTCCATCTTCCTTTAGCAAGTCTTTTGCTATTTTCAAGCGTGGATAAATCATACTTAGCCAATCCGAATGAAATTTTCCATTGCTTTCATTATTAGAATGCATATCAAATAGCAGGTTGCCGTTTTCATCGTACTGACCGCTCGCATCAGAAAATGCATCTTTTGACATATTAAAATTATCATTATATACAAAGCTATCTTTTCCAGTGTTATACGGAGGGTCAATGTAAATCATCTTGATTTTACTGAGATATGTTTCCTGCAACAACTTCAATACCTCAAGGTTGTCGCCCTCAATATAAAGGTTTTCCGTGTTGTCAAAGTCAACGCTTTCTTCTCTACAAGGACGGAGGGTTTTATTTATTGGTGCATTGGCAAGAAGAAGAGATTTCTTCTTGCCAGGCCAAGTAAACTGATAGCGTTCCTCATTGCCGTCAACAACCTTACAAGAAATTTCCTGCATAAGCACATCTTTATCAATAGCACGAACCACTTCGCCGTTCTCATCAATAGTTTCAGTAACAGCATTAGGAAACATATCGGCTAACTTTTGAAATTTCTCATCAGCCTTGTTAGTCGTTTGCATTCTTAACTTATCCATGATATCTTCCTTTCAAGAAATCTTCTAATATAACTGTATCACAATAATTAGACCTATTTTCTCTATAATCAAACGAAAAAAGTTTCAGTTTTGATATGTCATCGCAATACGGATTCTTCCTTCGCTGATTATATACAATTTTAAATTCCAAATTTGCCATATCCGCAAACTTTGAAATTAGTTTGAAGTTTGCATAGTCGTCAGAATAAGGCTTCCATTTATCTATTGGAACAACAGAGCGTTTCAACTCATATATAGCAGACATCTCATCATTTTCAAACTTAATTAAGTCTATATCACTTGCTGTAATATTATTACCCAATACTTCTCTTTGCCATTTATGAAAAGCACTTGATATTTTATCATTTAAATACTTTTTGGTTTCAGATGTTTCTGATAAAGTAGTGCCAATCCCATATTTTGCGAATACCTTTGCCAAGTGGTTCATCTGTATATTTTTATATCTTTTTGTTTTATAGTTTATGTACTGAACACAAAACAATTCCGATTCATCCTTACAGTATCTAATCAACTTATAATCAATTCCACTTATGTCAGATAATTTTCTAGCAGTTTCAATTATCGATAATTCAAGTTCTGTAAATTCAAGATTTAGATAATGCTCTCTAGTAGAAGCCATTATCACAACCAAAAGTTTTGGTTCACACTTATCATTTCCATATACTACAAGCCATATATCCTTTTTTGCAAAAAGAAAATTATTATTTTTTTCTTTTAATAAATAATCATATATAGCGTTAGATTCATAATAATTTGCTGTCATATTTTCTTATCCTCTAATCTAAGTTTAATTTCTTTTGCTTTACGCACCAACTCAAACTTCTTTTTAGGTTGTTTTTCCGCACGGGCTTGTTTTTCTAACTTTACAATTTCCTTTTCGAGTTTAGCTTGTTTTTCGTGAAGTGCAATATTTTCGTCGAGCGATAATTCCTCATTCCAAACTCCGCACTCCAAACTTCTTATCAAGTTTTCCCACACTTTATCAAGATTTAAGCCTTGAAGTTCTATTCTTTGCTCCTCGATTGGCATCCAATCTGTCTGCATTAACTTGGTGTGATAAATTGCAAGTTTGCTTTCATTACCGCATTCAAGCACAAACAAAATGTTTTGCGGTATCAGCTTCGACAGTGTTGCAATGGTCTTTTCTTCAAACTCTTTTCTTTTTAAGGTTACGAGCAAAACAAAAAAACTTTTCACTTCATCGCCGGCAGGAATATTTACCTTATTCGGCGTTATTTCATTGACGATAGTTATTCTTGAAATATCTGCGTCAATCTTCTCTTTTGCCGCTGCATTCATTTGAAATTTTGCATATATAGCCTTTTTCGGAAGCTGTTTGCTCATTTCCGTACTTTTCGGTAAACCAAGCATAATTTTCACCTCATTTTACAACTAAAAAGCAAATAAGTTCAAAATCATCCAAGCCTTTAATTTCGTTAGACAAAAAGCTAACTTGACTGCCACCTAAAAAACTGTCTATATCGCTTTCGTCTTTGACTTCTATAATGGATGCAATCGCTTCTCCGAGCAGTTCAGAGAATTTCGACATATCCTTACCGTCACGAGTTTCTTTATTGAACTGCTTATAGACCTCAGGTATAGGTTCCGTTTTGCCCTTACAAAGGAAACGCATTTTATCGAGCATATCCTTTGGAGATAAATGGTCGCAAATAACTTCTCCATCATTACTGATATACACCATATAGAATGGGTGAAGTCTGTTTTGATTATCAATATTTACGCTATCGGAGCGATTTTTCAAAACAAATATCACTCCGGCAGGTGCATCATCATTTGCAGGAACAACTGCATTAAGTCCAAACGGAGCTTTTTCAATATCAGGGTGATTCTTTATGTATTCAAGCAAATCAAGCCTAAATTCATTAAGACCTAAATCCATTATTGAAATGCCGGTTGTCATATCTTCAATATCAACAACTTCTTCTTGCAGTTTTTCGAGTTGTGCTTTTCTGTATTCAAGATCTGCTTTTTCTTCGTCACTTAAAGGGTTATCTTCATCGGTACCGGTTGAAGTCATATTCACTATTTTCATACGGGTTTCAACTTTAGCTTTCAAATTGATATAATCATCAAGGGTTACATCAGGCCAGAAATTGACAAGCTGGATATACTTATTTTTACTTCCGATACGGTCAATACGACCAAAACGCTGAATAATACGAACCGGATTCCAATGTATATCGTAGTTAATCAGATAATCGCAATCTTGTAAGTTTTGACCTTCAGAAATACAGTCTGTAGCAATTAGAATATCTATATCTTCCTTTGGAATACTGTCAAATAAATCTCTGCCCTTTGAAATTGGAGAAAAGCAGGTCAGTACAGTATTTAAGTCTCCGCGAAGCTTAGGACAAGTGGTACGACCGTCTACTGAGCCTGACACCATTGCAGTATTAAGTCCATATTTTGATTTGACATACTCGCTTACATTATCATACAAATACCCTGCTGTATCTGCAAACGCAGTAAAAATAATTATCTTTTTATTGCCTTCATTAATCGGATTAGATATTTTTTCATCTATAATTTTATAAAGTTCTTGCAACTTTGAATCGTGTTCCGGAGTAATATCAGCAACCATAACAGTTAAGAGTTCAAGAACTTCTGCATCTTTTACAAGGCTATCTCTCCAAGATACATAGTCCATATCGGCAAGGTCGATTTTTATCTTTCTACCAAAAGAGAACAGGTCGTCTGTATTTTGGTCCTCATCGTCAAACTCATCCATATTAGATATATCTGTTAATTCAATTTCGTGTGCAGATTGCTTATTAAATCTGTCAATCGTCTCAATTGTGCTGTCAATCAAATCTTTTATTCTCTTAAGAGTAAGATTGAAAGAATATACGGAGCTTTCCATACGCTTCATCAAATTGATAGCTGTCAAACGACGGATACCTTGCTCACGGTTTGCTTGAGTAAAGCCTACATTGACTTTGTTATCTTCGTATAGTTCTGCATACTTGTCCATTTTACTCGGAAGTATATAGTGAGACGGTTTGTATATGGTTAATTCCAAAAGCCTAAGCTGCTCGAAAATTTCATTATAATTTATTGCAGTTTTCAAGTCGGTCAAATGCGGTCTCGGTGACAAAGGCTTTAATCTTATTGGAAAAGTTCCTATATCAGTTGTGTCATAGTATTTTTGAATATGTTTTCTTGAACGGGCTATTGTTACGCTATCCAAGACTTCAAAAAAATCAAAGTCCAGCATTTTAAGTAAGTTTTCAGTTGTACGAGCAGACGGTTCCCACTTACTCCAAGTGTTAAAAGCTCTTTGTGCATTTTTGAAAATATCATCAATAGAGCGATTGATATTTAACTTTTCGTCAATGAAATCGGTGTGTCCTTCATATGCAAGGGCAAGTTGATTTTTCAAATCATTAAAGCGGTTATTTACCGGCGTAGCCGAAAGCATAAGAACTTTAGTTTTTATGCCTGCTCGAATAACTTTTTTCATCAAGGTAACATAGCGATTATCCTTTGTTTCTTCATCCGGATTTTCAACTATCTTACCACCGTTTCTAAAGTTATGTGATTCATCAATAACCACAAGACCGTAGTTACCCCAATTTATTCTGTCAAGGTCAAGACCATTTGACTGTCCATGTGTTCTGTTAAGGTCTGTATGATAAAGAACATCATAACCGAGGCGGTCGGACGCAATAGGGTTGTTAATGTAATTATCTTTATATGTGTTCCAGTTGTTGGCTAATTTTTTAGGGCATAGCACCAGCACTGATTTATTTTTGCTTTCGTAATATTTTATAACTGCAAGTGCTGTAAACGTTTTACCAAGACCAACACTGTCAGCAAGAATGCAACCGTTATATTTTTCAAGCTTATTGATGATAGCAAGAGCGGCATCTTTTTGAAAATTATACAGCATGCTCCAAATCTTGCTGTCTTTAAAACCGGTTGCTTCATTAGGGAGTTCATCTTCAGAAATATCTTCTAAAAATTCATTGAAGATATTATAGAGTGTTACAAAATAAATAAAATCCGGAGAATTTTCATTGTAAGCAGCTGTAATGCTGTCGATAACTTCATCGGTTACTTCCTGAAGCACTTTTTTGTCGTTCCATATTTCATCAAAGTCTCTTATAAGTGTTTGCGCAAGGGACTGATCTTTTACGATTGTTGTGCTGATAACATTACCTTTTTCACAACCAAGCTCAACAGTTGTAAAATTGTTTATCGGCGTATATCCTACACTATCTACAACCAACTGTCCTTGAATAGTTTTATCACTAATATTTGATTTGAAAGTAACTTTTTCTTTAATCCAATCAGCACATTCTTTGGCAATGGCTTTTTGAGTAAGTTCATTTCTTAATTTAATTTCAAATTCTGTGCCATACAGATTGCGTTCACGATTAAGTCGTGGAATATAAAACTCTCTCTTTTCCTTTTTTGCTTTTTCTGTTACGAAAGTCGGAGCTGTAAAAATGAAACGCAATTCATCAATAGAGGTGAGTTGCTTTTTAAGTTCTTGAAAGGCATAGATAGAAAAGCAAGCTGCAGCGATAGACAGTTTGCTTCCTTCATGAATCTCAACGGATAAATCATCTTTCAAAGTTTCGGTAACATTATTGATTAATTTCATAATATGATTCTCCTACAGCATTAAAGATAAGTCAATATAAAAATTTGCAACGTACAAAAATCAGTACAGTAAAACGAATGACATATCAAGTTAAAACAATTCATTTTATTATATCATATTTGATAATAATATTCAATAAAATCCAAATCATGAGCAAATTCTTACTTTAAAAGGTGAGGATTTTTGTTTTTATAAAATAAATTGTAAATTCTCTTTCAAAACACATCAACAAAACTTGAATTTTTCTCCGTATTATAGAGGGGTATTTTTTCTATGGTGAAATTAAATGTAAACAAGGTGTAAAGAATTTTGCAAAACACCCGAACAAAATGGAAATTTTTCTCTGTATAGTAGAGGGACTTTTTTATGGGTGAATTTTTGTTTTCAAATTTGGTTTTACTCTCTTTTCTTTTTGAAAAAGTATCTCTCAAATAATACGAAAGGAGGCAACGCAATGAAAGAAAGCTACAAAAGTTTTGATGATTTACCGATGATGTTATCGGTGTCGCAGGTTGCAAAGGTGCTTGGAATATCTCGCACAAGGTCATACGAGCTTGTCAATGAAAAAGGTTTTCCAAAAATAAAAATCGGCACAAGAATTGTTGTACCGAAAGATGAATTCAAGTTGTGGATTCAAAAAAAATTAAGAAAGGATAAATATTATGTACGCAAATAAAAAATTACAAAACCGACGGCAAGGTTTACTACATGCCAAACAAAATCTTTGATGAAAACTTTTCGCCACACGAATTTATGATTTACTGTTTTCTTGTTTCGGTTGGCGACAGCAAAGGCGTCAGTTTTTGGTCTGTTCCGAAGATGGCAAGAACGATATCCAGGTGACCTTCAAGGATGGCACCGAGATCAAGGCATAAGCCCATAGACGCAACAACGCCTCTGAACCACATCGGCCCGGAGGCGTTTTTCGTTATTCGATCATATCGGAAGTGATTATTTCAGTGGACACTAAACAGTCTACAGAAGCATTATCATCGTCCTTAAGTCGAAGTATCGGATTATCGTGATCGTAAAGATAACGTGAATCTCCGCTGTACTGGTAGAGACGATATGCAACTTGATTTAATAAATGAAGTTGTTTTTCCTCAACGGTTAAGTCATCTTTTCCATCAAAAATCACACACCCTATAGGGAATCTATACATGAAGCAGTAGTATTCGCTCTTTTCCGCATATTCTTTTGCGAGCCCCTTTATTCGTAAATAGCTTTCAAGGCGTTCAAGTATTTCTGGACAGTCTTGTAACTGGCGAGTGTATTGATTCTTCATCAGCAAATCACGAAAAGCAAAACCGTTAAAGCAAAAATCTTCTCGACCTGAGTTATAGCCCAACCTGCTACGCAGATAACACACATCCGTACTCATTGTGTTTTCCAAACTAATCTGTCTATCTCTATAGCAAAGAATTATTCTGTTTCCAGCCCCTTTTCTAAAGGTGATCTGATGTGCGTTCAGGAACTCTGAAAAACTATTATTTGACGTGAGCAGTTCTTGTAAATTATAGCTGATTTCGTTTTCAGAGCCTTTAAGCCTCCGCGATAGATGGAAAAACAGTATTTCATCTGGTAACTCTTGCTCAATCATATCAGAATAGAAGTCTTCCATAGCTTTATCAAAAAGGTCCTGATTAAAACACCATTGACCTTCTACGGCTGAATCCGCTGCCGCTTCGATGTATTGATAAAGCTCTGGTACAGAAACACCCATCAAATGAGCAAGTGAGCTTTCCATTCCCTTCCGAGATGTAGTATCAATTACCATGCGAACTCCTCATTCCTCTTTCGGGCAGATCTTCGGGAGTATTTCAAGAAAGTGCTGACCGATCTTTTCTGCGTCATAGCCGTTGGCCTCGCAGATGAACCGGACGGTATCCAGCAGCAGGATGTGGCCCTTCGCTTTCTCCGCTTTGTATTTCTGCCACTTTTCGTATTCCTTGTTTGTGATTTGCTTCATGGCGGTTACCTCGCATTTTGGTCCATAGATTGAAGGCGGCAGTTCAGTTCATACAGAGCCGTTTTATTTGAATCCCATGTCAGCCGTTGCATCGCATCATCATAGCTCAACCATTCAATTCCTGAATGCTCATCTGAAAGCACAACATCCTTTTTGCACTCAAAAGCGAATGCATATTCCGGGATCACAAAAGTGTCTTCTGGCCAGAGTTTTCGATGTCTTTGGGCTATCACATTTGCGGGAACATAAGCCATCGACGTGAGTTGTATTACGCTATCTGTGTTGATTGACGTCTCTTCACAAATCTCACGAATTGCTGCATCAACAGGTTTTTCATCATTTTCGCCACCACCAGCGACAAACTGGTACTGGTCTATATCCGCACGGTGAAACACACAAAACTGCAATTCTGGCGTCACTCTATACGGAATGGCTAATATTTGAAAAGGTGCTCGCATACACATGTCCTCCGAAAAACTCAATTTTTTCGCCGTCTATTATACCAGCGATGTATGAACATTTCTACCGATAAAAACAGCTGGGACACCCCGACTTCCACAACTTACCCCTCAAACGACAACTTACCCCTCAAACTGCAAAATCGGCAGAGGAACAATTAAATTGTATCAATCTCGGTGTTTTTATATCATAAACCTTATTAACCTCGGTTTTGCCTGCAACTGCAATACGGGTATGAAGTTCGCTGACCTCTTGAGGAGTAAAGTATTCGCCACCGCTTTTACCGGCATTAGATGCGTACATACCCATAAGGAACTCATAAGCGTCACCAAATGCTTCAATGGTATTATCTTGATAATCGCCAAGTTGCAAATCGCCAACACCGTTAATGATTTTAACAAGCCTTTCATTACGCTTAATAACCGTACCGTCGAGTTTATTGCTATTCACATCAATATCATCAAACAAGCCTGCAAAATCATCTTCACTGTCAGCACCCTGCGCAGACTCCTCAATATGACGGAACACTTTTTCAAGCGTTTCGTTAAGGTTATCATCATTAGGTGCTTTCTTTCTGATATTACAAAAAAGCTCCGACGGTTTGATGAAAAAGCCTTTTTCATTTACAAGGTCTTCTCTTGCAAACTCCGCTTCTTCATCCGACAAAGCGATATAATCAAAATCGGTATTGCCTGCAGCATGCTCGCCTTTATTGATATAGTTCGTAAGATTTTCACTTATATATCGATAGAACATAAATCCCAACACATAAGACTTGAAATCCCATCCGTCAACAGAACCACGCAAGTCATCTGCGATTGCCCATATAGCACGGTGAAGCTCGTCACGCTCATGTTCCTTTTTAGTGTCCATTTTCATTCTCCTGATTGTATATTAATACAAACTAAATATACCATATTTACAGAACAAATACAAACTTTTTTGTTAATTGTACAAATAATGGTACAGGTAATGAATCCTCATCTATAAAAACGGTGAGGATTTTTGTTTTTATAAAATAAATTGTAAATTCTCTTTCAAAACACATC
>OGKR01000200.1_pt1 | contig 69075 bp, 57 predicted proteins | sample 1572431 | NCBI WGS metagenome assembly OGKR01 (sample SAMEA2582079, study PRJEB24529) | metagenome | biome: Human gut stool | place: China | collected 2011 | reverse complement strand
CCTTATGTAAAGGTTCGTTTACTATAGGAAAGATACAGTATATATATAGACTCCTGGAAAAAGCGATTTCCTACTCACCCTAGTTACCCCCTAGCGTAAACAAGATAGTTACGATAGCTAAGTATCATGGTTACGACCGCTAAGTATAATACTTATGGATGATATTTAAGTCGCACACGGATCTCACGGATCTCACGGATTTATTTTTTCGTTGCAAGCAACGGGTATTCTCATCCGGTCTCAATGGAAAAACTCCGAAGGAGTCGAAAATCCGTGAGATCCGTGAGATCCGTGTGGGAAAAATTTAACATTTAACATTCAAAATCAATCATCATGAAAGTAAACTGGAAATCCATCATCAATTTCGTCATCACTGTCCTCACCGCCTTCCTCAGCACCTTCTGCATGCAGAGCTGCAAATGATAGCGTCTGAACACGAATTACACGAATCGAACGAATCATATCTGTTCAAAGGACATATTCGTGTCATTCGAGAAATTCGTGTTCAGTTAAATTAAAACACTTTGCGTTCGTATTCCAATCCGTCAGAGTGGCCAAAATTATAGAGAATACCGAGTTTAAATCCTGTAGCTTTGAGATAATTATATACTTGACTTCGATGAGAATCATTGAGTTCTGAAACAGCTTTCAGTTCAATAATAATATCACCATAACAGACAAAATCAGCTCGATAAGTCTGTTTTAGTTCATTTCCTTCATAGAAGACTTTAAGTTCTTTCTCACGTTCAAAGGGGATGCCTCGGCCCGAAGCTGTTCGATACTGATACTTACGGTTATTATAGAATTTGTTTTACTTCATCCACTGTCTTGTTCAACATCTTAGCAATATCATCAAGCGACATACCATTTTCCTGCATGCCCTTAATCATCTTACGAAGCATCTCATCCTTCTCCTTCAATTCCTTCAATTGCATAATTAGGGTATCTTTTTCTTCTAATATAGAGAAGAATTCATCCTCAGCATTCATCTGATACCTCATATCAGGATCCGCTGCTGCCGATTGAAGACGACGGACAATGTACTCCATATCATTGTCGCCCTCAAACTGCTTATCATCAACCTTAATTACCTTTTTGTTGTCCGCAACATTCGTCTGGTCAAACAAGCAAAGAACCTTCTCCAAACGATTGTTTACCCTACCATGCAACAAAGGAATCTGTACAATGATGCTATCATGCTGCAAGCTCTCAACAAAAGGATCAGGAATCCCCTCCTCTACTTTTTTGCCATCATAAGTATAAGCATGATGGTTAACATATATAACAGGTTCCTCTATCTTACCGATACAATGCCCCAGAAGATAGATAGCTACCATAGGAATAGCATACTTCTCATGCTCTTCCTTCAACATATTCTCCTCGTTGTTATACTGCAGAGCAAGATAACGGCGGAAACGCAAAGTCTCAGTTGGCAGCCAGGTCTTTTGAAGTTCAATCAACATCAAGTGCGGCTTGTTGTCTCCATCCAAAACAGTAGCAGCAAAATCGATGCGAAACATGGAGATAGACTCACGACGGGTAAGATTCGCATATTCATTTCTGCGAATCTTCACATCGATAACTTTCTTCTTCAACAATGCAGTAAGAATGGTCTTCGCTATGCGATCATCCTCCATCAAGTATTTGAACACAGCATCATAAAGTGGGTTTGCTACATATACAACCATAGTCTATCCTCCCATTACTAAATATTTAACATCCAGTTGCAAAATTATGCATTTTCTGCGAAACCACCAAGAAAAAAGCAAGAAATCTGCAAGTTATCAGCAAATTACCACAAAACCAGCACTTCAATAATCCTATCCACCTTTCCCCAGGCGGTCCCATCCCGCACAACATGGCGCAGACCTTTGATGGTCCGACAACCATAAAGCGTAGCGGTTCTGAGCACCGGAGGGCGGTTACATCCCTTGCCCTTTCGGAAAGGGCGAGGGCTTGGGAGTGGGTTAAGGACCCTCCCGCTGGGGAGGGACAGGTGGGGCAAATACAGCACTGTAGGGCGGTTACATCCTCTCGCCCCTGAGGTTTCTGTCCCCCAGAACTGGGGGAACCGAAGGGGGCGTAAAGACTATTGAAGAGAGGCTTGGTGAGAAAGGTGGAGCCTTCCTTAAGGGTAAGGAAGGTTTCTGTCCCCTACAAGGGGAACCGAAGGGGTCGTAAAGACTATTGAAGGTAGGTTTTCGAAAAAACTCCTTTGGCTAATGGGAGGCAGAGGGTTTCAAAAGTGCATACCCTCCAATCACCCCATAACATACTAACGGTATGAGAAAGGCAATCGCCATACTACCCGTAGTATCCGCAATATACCCCATGATTACAGGAGCAACCGCACCTCCCACTATCGTCATGATAAGCAACGAAGAAGCAAACTTGGTCTTTGTACCCGCATCCCTCAATGCCAGCGAGAATATCGTCGGAAACATGATGCTCTCTCCCAGATACAAGGCGAAGAACGCAATGAGAGATAAAGTTCCGCTACATACCACCACAATCAATGTGGCAACAAAGGTGAGGATGGCACAGGTCAGCATACCGAAACCGAATGCCATCACTCGCATCGGCTTCTCCTCCACCATCTCGTTCGTATCCGCCTCATGCGCTCTCCTTGGGTCCGGCAACTTGATCCTTGACTGGACCAGTGCCACAGCAAGCACGAAGATACCCACCAGGGCATAAGGAATGGCGATGTTGACACCCGAGAACAGAAGCTGTCCGCCAACCAGCGGTCCAACAATCCATCCGATACCATTGAGCGACTGTGACAGGTTGATTCTGCTCTCCGCCTTGTCAGGATGTCCCAGTACCGTAGTATAAGGATTCGCACTCGTTTCCAGACAGGTCAGTCCGCATCCTATCACAAACAGCGACAGAACGAAGAAGTAGAAACTGTTGATCCTGCTTCCCGGTATGAACATCAGAGCACCGATACCGAAGAGAACCAGACCTGTTATCACTCCCCTCCTGTAGCCCCACTTCCGGATAATCCATCCGGCAGGCAGTGCCATCAGAAAGTAGGCACCATAGACAGCAGCCTGCGTCAGGGTCGACATCGTCTTGCAGATATGGAACGACTCCTGGAAATGTGGATTCAGCACCTCCAGGATGCCATGGGCAAAGCCCCACATGAAGAAGAGACTGCTGCTGATGAGGAAGGGCACCAGATAGTTATGCCCTTCGTATCTGAAGATGGATGGCTTCGTCATGATTCTCTGCAAATTTAAGACTGTCCTTTACTACCAGTGCCAGATAACCACCGCCACCGGCTCCCGGCATCTTCCAGCGCCTTCACCTTATTAAGAGTAGGCAGGAAATCGATGACTCCGCTTCCCTCATTGATATACGCATCCTTCACCGCCTTGATATTCTTGACCATGAATAGCCTTTCCTCCTGCGGAAACACAGGCTTGCGATGCTTATACTCCAGATAAGTAGCATCCGATCCGATACCCACATACAGGTCACCATACCGTGATGCCTGCTGGAAAAACTCCACATGACCAGAATGTAGCAGGTCATAACACCCGCTTACAAAAACTTTCTTCTTCATTTGTTGTTTATCACTAATTATAGAGTCTCCGAAATCAGAATAGGGGAGCAATGCACTTCCACCTCCACACCCTTATACGATGGGAAGTCGATGTGGTGATAGCACGCCTTTTCATGAGGCGAGATAGAGCGGACAAAGGAGATGACCCGCTTGTCACCCCCTTCCACCCAGATATCAATATCACCAGGCGTCCGGGAATAAGGATGCAGAATCTTAGGAAATCAAAGAATATCTGATGTTGCTTCTCCACCCTATTCCTTCGTCATGTTCCAAAGGAACAAGGTATTACCGATGATATATCTTCTCCACATACGCTTAGGCTCCTTGATCAAGCGATAGAGCCATTCCAGGCCATGCTCCTGCCACCAGATAGGTGCACGCTCTACGGTTCCAGCGAAGAAATCGAAGACGGCACCGATGGTACCCACATGACAATGGATGTTCAACTCATTCCAATGAGAGTACGTCCACTTCTCCTGCTTAGGAGCCGTCATGCCAATCCAGAGCAGATCAGGGTTGGCAGCATTGATGGCATCAATGATAGCCTTGTTGTCCTCATCCGAGAACTCAGGTTTATACGGAGGCGAATAAGTCACCACCTTCAGGTGAGGATAATCCACAGCAGCACGCTTCACAATCAGGTCGAGTACCTTCTGTGAGCTACCCATAAACATCACCGTACCACCCTTCTTCTCTAGCTTGTTCATCTCGAAGAAGAATAAGTCCCAGCCAGCTATTCTTTCCTTCGGCTGACTCTTAGCCTTAATCCACTTGCACGCCTTCACGATACTCACACCATCCGGAATCAACACATCACCATTAGTCAGAGCATCAGCAAAGAGCTGATCCCTCTTTGCGGTGTTAAAAGAGTGCGCATTTACTGTGTTAATGAGCAATTTGCCCTCTGGTAATGAGGCTAATTCCGCCTTACTACCCAAAATTGTTAATGTTTTTAGTCGAAACATAACTGTATTTGAATTTATTTTGTTATCTTCGCAGCCATAAACAGCGGGTTCCTTCAGAATCCCCTCTTTTCATGAACAAGAAACAATGATTATGACATACGATATTAATACTATATATACGAAGTATAAGCAGCTTACGAAAAAGCAACGTCAACAACTCCTTGCGGCTCTTCAGTCGCAAGGCATCAACATTGTGAAAATCGAAGCCTACGAATATACTGATGCTCCAGGCATCAAACATCTGTTTTTCTATTTTGCAGAGGATAGCAAGAAAGCTATTCCCTACTTCATGCTAGATAACGATATTTGGGAACAAATCCAATTATTCATTATACAAGATGTAAGATAGAATGGAATCTTTGGCTACATGAATAATCATTTACTTCCATCAACATCAATTCCCCAATAAGCACATAAGGATTTTAACCCATCGTCATCATCATGCTGTTTAGTCAAAGCAGATAACTTATTTGTAAAGTCTGACGTATCATCCGCCTTCTTCATCATCTGTTTTACAACACTCTTGTTTTCTGACACCAGTTTTAATATTTCTGGGTCATCCAAAAATTCTGAACGTAGAATCTTATTCAAAGACTTTTTAGAGCCTTCCAAATTACCATACAAGAAAAGCCATTTACCAAAGTACTTCAATTTGTCTTTATTGACACAAGAGTTATTAACAAAGATATCTCTTACTTCCTTGAAGACTATAGAACAGTCATATCCCATATCCGTCAAAATAGTCATTGATTTTTCAACCAACTCTTTTGATATCGGAGTATCAGAATCACCCAGAGCATAAACACGCATATTTTCCTTGAAAGCATCTACAAAGAATGCAAGTAATCTTGGATGATATACATATAACAATTTAAAATTATAGTCATTAGAAACAAGACTATGTTTCCATGCTTCTTGATCAAGAGATTCAAGATACTCCTCAACCAATCCTAAACAATGTTTTGAAATTTGGAGTTCCGAAGACTTCTTCATATCCTCAACCAGACGAGTGGACAATGAAGGAACATCAGCAATCTTTATCGAAGAAACAAACCTACTCCAATCATTCCATCTTCTCAGAAGAGATAGAGAATCTAACTTCAAATGACTATATATATTATCATAATTCACCAAAGAATCCTTTATATTCATTTTTGAAATTCCAGAGCTACTTGTCGTTAAAATTCGTGCAATATCAGCAACATACGGCACAGCACTAAAGTTTTCCAATTGAAGCAACAATTTGCCATAATTGATATAATATTGTATACAGTTTGCTATATTTTCTGTTTGTTCTTCAGACAAAGCACCAACACTATTCTGCAAGAAACTACGTATATTACTATTATTAGAATATCGAGAAATAGCCATAGCCAAAACATCCGGGTACAATTCGTCATCTTTCGACAATGCATTGAGCATATTGTAAATTTCATTGTCAGTAATATAGTAAGAGATATCAATCGGTTTATCATCCACAGCTATCTCTTTCAATCTACAAAGAAGTTTGGCTTCAATTTGAAGATTTGAGGTGTTGCCTGCGAACAGTTGCTCTATTTCTTTTTTATATTTTGGAAGTTCTACCTCATTTTTCAATAAAGGATAGAGTTTCATATCTGCGAGTTTATTTACATCTAAATTCACAAGGTAATCATCCATTTTTTCATCTTCTACCACAAGACCATACTCCTCGAAATTATCTTTTCTACTTTCTACTAATTGCAAGTATTGTTTTGGTGAAATAATTGTCTTACGGTCCGATATTTTTCTATCTTCTTCTGAAATAAACTCATGTAATTTATCAACACCATTGATGTAATTTTGCAAATCAAAACCATCATAGATATTAGCATGATAAACTGTTAGCAAGTGCGCATAATATTCTTTTTTCTCCGATATATGCTTTAGTAAAATACCATGATATTCCTCGTATTGTTTATCTCGCGTTGCGCTTCCAGGGTTACTTCTCATATACAAAGCATCCCATATTAAAGACGCTTCATGAGAACTATTATCTCCGAAATGCTTCTCCAATGCCAGGGCTGCATTCTCTATATTAGATACCGCAGTTATTGAATGATTCAAGATTTCCCAATAATTTGCTTTTCCTCTCAATTGATCAAGAACTTTCACGTTGTTATCATCCAGCTCTGCAGTCACCTCCCTTGTAAAGACCACATCCATAGCCTTATCCAAAGAGAGTTGATAATACAAAGAAGATATATTGCTTGCCATGTTTTCATCATCAGAATACAGAAAATTCAATCCTTGCAAATACGATGGATTCAATATCTCTTCAAGAGGATTCTCTATGATTTTACTTCTGCCAAAGATATACAATGCGATATATTTATCTTCAATTCTCTCATCACATAAATTACGAATGGTGACAAACTGATTGATAAAAGCAATTATTTTGCGAGGACTTTGCTCTTTGGTCAACATATCATACACTTGCAAAACACTATAATCCACAATAGCACTATTGCCAAAAGCCTCTTTCCATCTATCTTTGAAATAATGCATCCAACCTGACAATATTGGAGGTGGAACAGTATAGACTATGTAGAACGTTTTATTAATAAAATCATCACCATACACAGTTATAGCATTATCTTTACCATCACACTGTCTAACCAGATTCTCAGATTGAAAGGCATTACGTATATGCAATCTATCGAATGGGACTATTATTCTTATATTAGTATACTTTTCCTCTGAGAAACAAGAATGAATTGCAGCCCAAAGTTCTTGTACTTTCTGCTTGGGCAATCGATCCATGTTGTCAATAACCAAAACTAAAACGATGCCATTATTTTGTTTCAGCCCATCATTTATTTCATGTATCCATTCTTTGAATTGTCTGCTAGAAGGTTCCTTTTCAGAAATTGTTTCAAACTTAGTCTCTTCTTTAATATCGTCTTTATATATTAAGAAAAACTCAGAAAGGCATTTTTCCCATGTAAAATCTTGTTTGTATTTATCTTTCATCTTCCCATAATGACGATACCCGAAAAAGCCATAAGCTGCGACATAAGGTATAACTAGAACAGCTTGCTTTAACCATTCTACAGAAACCAGAGAAGCAAGATGAGTAACAAAAGGAGTCAATAAGATAGTGAACAAACTCACGATAGTACCTATTCCTATTGCAGGAATTGTTTTTGTACTCGTATGTTTCTTCTTTGCTAAAAGATTCTCAAGACTATCCTTCCAACTATTTTCATTCAAGATAGGCGTTTGCCCTTTCACTAAGTCTGAAGTAAGTTCTTCAAGAATCGTTCGTCTCTGAAGATCGGTCTGATGTCCCCAAGCATCATAGGTAAAGAAATGAAACTTACCACCATTCGAACCCATGGACAGTTCTTTTTGTATCATTCCAACAAGGTTGGATTTACCAGAACCCCATCCTCCATCAATACCTATAATGGTGCAATTATCATCATTGCGTATCTCATCGGAAATTTCTATAGCCAGCTTTCGATGAGCACCACCTTCAAACAAGTCATCATTACAAGGTACCTTACTTAAAAGTTTACCTTTACTTGTTGTTTTCATTTATTGAATCTTCAAAAGTTATATTTAACCAGCTTCTTCTCCTTACAGATATCTAACATTAGATAAGAAACTACTTAATCAGACGTTTCATTTAACCAAGCTTGCTTGTTTATATATTGTGAGAGTAGCTTATCAATGTTATCAAACCGTTCTATTATCGTCTTCTTACTTGCTATCGTCAATGAAATTTCATCATAGAGCATTGCCTTCAAAACATTACATTCTTGATTGATAACGTTTACTATATCATTATCTTCTATCAACGGTAAAATCTGATTCATATCTTGAATTAGCGCAGACAATTTTCCGAACAATTCTTTCATATTGCGACCTTTGTTCCAATTTGCTCCTCTAGAAATCGTTATAAAGTTTTTAAGTTCACTATGGAAACGCTCTGAATAACTGAATATATCAAACATATGCATAAAGCTTCGGGTTTTCTCCTTATATACCTTAGCGGACTTTGCCTGACGAAAAGAATAAAAAGCACAAATAATAGAAATTACAGTTACTATTGTATTAACGTTGGTCGCATCTATCATATTCTTCCAAAAGTTCCAATCCATATTCTAATTTTGAAGAAAAATAGTCTATTTCATCATAACTCCAGCCCTTTTCTGTTTGTAGCCACTCCTCAAAATCGCTAATTGACAGATCTTCCTTGTTTTTATGCAAAGCTATCACAAAATTCATCCATCGTTCCTGATCATGGGGATGATGTGATAAAGGAAAAGCATCGACCCATTGGAAAAAAGCATTCCAAGAAAGAGGAATCTGTTCTTCAAGAGTATAACTTTCCAGATTAGTATAGACCTTATATTTTCCTGCATTAACAGGATTTAAAACACTATCCACAAAATACTGCAAAATCTTATTATATACTTCTTTGTCTAAAGAAGAAAAGCCACTATCTTGTGTTGGTACAATATTCACGATTGACAAAGTAAAAATGCCTTCCGTTTTATATACTGATAGCACCAATCTCACTTTAGGCAATCCTTCAGTGTTAATAAGAAAAGCTATATAATTGCCAAAAGTTCCCTTTCCCTTACTCTGGTCAAAAACTTGCATTCCTTCAGAAGTCGCTTTACTTTCAACACATGATAATAAATCCATTGCCGTTACATAATCAGGCAATTCTATCTTATAATCTCTATATCGTTTCATATTTCATTCTACAATTTTAACATCCCTATAATTCAGGCAGGATTAAACAGGCATAAGCGCACTATTAAAAAATGAAAACATCATTACCCCTCCTGATAAATACGATTCAACTGGCTGATATATTGCAGAGTTGAGAACTTACTAAAGATAGTATTCCGTGCATTGACACTTAGCCTATTTAATAAGTTTCTATCAGAATTAATTTTTCTGATAGCCTCCACAATACAATCAGTATCCTTAACTTTGATAAATAATCCATTATTACCATCAACAACAACTTCCGGAATAGATCCTACTGGTGTTATTACTGGCACAACACCATAACTCATACATTCAAGTAATGACATCGGCAAACCTTCAAAATAAGTAGGCATTACCAAAACATCAAGGCTTCGTAAAAAATCGCACTTACTATTTCCGGAAACTAAACCTACATAAGAAAAATTATCACCTAAAGATTGTATAAATCTAGGTAAAAATTCTCCTTCTGTTTGTTCTTTTCCTGCAAGAATTAACTTAAATGGGATTCCTGCTTCTTTTAATTTCATGCAACCAACCAACAGTTCCGTCATCCCCTTATTAGGCTCTATGCGACCAAGATAGCCTAAGTACAATACCTTTTCTGATTTTAAGTTTTGCTCTTTGGCATAAAGCTCAGCATCTTTTAAATCTACACAGTTAGGAAGACTATAAACATTTTTAGCATGAAAACGATCTTTCAAGATTTTTACCTCACTATCACTCAAAACGATAAAAGGAACATTCCATGAAAATACCTTTGATAAAATGCCCTTTAAAAGAGCAGGTATCTTAGGAGATGTCAAGAACAATCCTCCATGAATATGTACTACCATCTTATGTTTTTTATGCAAAGCATAATACATAAATGGCACATCACGAATGATTGATTTCGCATCAAGTGGAAAATTATAGTGTATAAGCGCATCAGAATATGCATTAATAAATTTTGTCCATTTAAAAAATGATCCTATCAATTTTGTAATTCGATGCCAACCACCTTTTTCTTTATCCTTTTTTCCTAATTCGAAATGAAGATATTTACAATTAGGATTATTATCTATAATAAACCTAACAACACTTGATACACCACTCACATTCTGCGTTGGATCTAATGATGGTGACGTAATAATTATTTTTTTCATAAACATACAGACAACTTATAACATGAACGATTTATTTTTTCAAAGCATTCTTCAAAAAGTCCCAAGACTTAATTCGCTCTTCTTTTAAAATCGCATGAACTTTTTCATAATCTATAGTCCGATTAAGTATTGCTTCCAACTCTTTTGGATTATAATTTACAACATATCTATCCGAAAGTCCTACCAATTCTAACAGATTTTTCAATCTACTATTTTTACCATTTGGAGTAGCAAAAACAACGAATGGAGTCTTATATAGAAGACTAAAGACTAAACCATGAAAAGAATCCGTTATCACAAATTTAGCTCCAGCCAACTTTTTAATCCAATTTTCAACATCAGGGGGATAAGAATATCTAAATCCAGGAATTGGATATACATTAGTTATGGTTCTTAATGGAGCATTAATTTGCTTTGATATAAATTTTGCAGTCTGTTTAAATTCTGCTCTTCGATTAAACTGATAGCATATTATATCATTTCTCTCTGGTATCGTATCAACAATTTCTGGATATGATTCGTGAAGCATAGTAGGATCTAAAACCAATTGCGATTGTATATCAAATTCGTTAGCAAGCAATTTTTGACCTGCTCTTTCTCTAACAGAAATAAAATCAAATTGCAAAAGAGCCTGTTTTACCTTATCTTTGATTTGAGCATACTCTTTTGGCCATTTTTCCAGACCTAAACTTGATGCATAAGAAACTCGGAGACATTCTTTCGAACCAAAATCCAAAAAATACGCCAAACACTTGTCTTTGCTTATAAAAGGATTCCACACTTGATCACTTCCTACCAATAAACATTCATAATCCATTTTTGCCATTTTCAGTTCTTCATATGAATGATACAATTCAGTCTGCTCTGGATAATACTCATTCATGAATCTGACCAAAGTTTTATCCTTATACAAAGAAAAAACATGTTTTATACCATGCTTTTCTTCTTGTCTAAGATTGATTATCTTAACTTCATGACCAAGTTCTTTTAAAGCACGGCAGGTTGCATAGCACTGCATTATCGCACCATAATTCACTGAAAAATGATATGTTATAAGTCCAATTTTCATAACTCATTACAATAATTTAATACGAATTTTAGTCAATAATTTATATATCATCCAAAGACTAAAGACCTTTACATCATTGGCATAAATATGTTTCAACGTTTTAGAAGATAATACTCTAAACAATTTCGACATTTTTTTTCTTTCAAATAATTGTCCTTTTTTACATATACCATTAACTATTCTATGATTATATTTAATCGCATTTTCTTTGTCAGTAATTTCAACATGCAGGAATTTAGACATTTGATCTAATAAATCTACAGATTGTTGATTATGAGCTATCACCAAGGAGATTCCATTGTAATGCTCAGATTCATACAAGTTATCCCCCCATAAATCTCCAATCGTAAAATCTACCTTACGTGATATACCATTATATTGGCAATTATAACATGAATATCTATTCGTTAATTCTGAGCAAAAACCATCAGTAATAAAGTTTTTTACGTTTGAATAATCATGAACATATCCATTGTCGTCTATTGTCTTCATATTATATTTAAAGCCAGCACTCTTCCATCCACTCTCCTTAGTTCTAAAAGAAAGATTTTTTTGAATTTTATAAGGCTCACTTTCAAAAAACTTATTTATCAATAATTTCGAGGGAACACCACCGCAAATTAAATCAACAGTTATCAGACGACCAGAATATATTTTATGTTTTAAGAATGAGAGAAGCCCAGCTATCTGACATCCCGTTCCAGAAAACAAGACAAACTTTTCGCCTTTCAGTAATTTATATGCATGCAAATATGATGTCTCAGCATTTGACTGAGTATATTTTGACCCTTGTAACAATGCAAGATCACTCTTATTATCAATGCATATATGCTTAATATCACATACACCAACATTAGCTGCACCAAAGACGTAGCCACCTTGCTCCAAAACATATAATGCCATAGCAGCAAAAGCTCCACCAGAGGCACTTCGTTTTCGAATATTATTATCTAAATTCCAGGCAGCATAGAACTTAGATTCAAAGTTTCCTTTATAATCATAATGTGAAACTACCGGACAAACTTTTTCACAGTTATGACAAAGAACACAATTTTCGGTATTACAACGTACAGCCAGATGTCCTTCTTCATCAATATATGAACTTAAAGCATTCTTGTTACATGAAGAAACACAAGCAAGGCAGCCCGTACACTCTTTTTTATTTGCCAAATTAGGTTTACTCATAGCGCATCGAAAAAAGCTTTATATTTATTGACTATAGATGCCAAAGACAGGTTTTCATCAACAAACTTCTGTTCGTTAGCTTTAACAGAATTGTAGATTTGCTGATGATTGTTCAGTATCCACTCCATCTTATCAGCAAGTGCCTGTTCATCTTGGCTTTTAAAGGTAAATCCCGTAACCCCGTCTGTGACAAATTCAGAGAATTGTTCTATGTCAGAACACAATACAGGAAGATTATATCTAAACGCTACTGTTATAGCACCACTCTGTGCAATATCCTGATAAGGCATGACAAAATAATCACTTTCTGCAAATAAATCAGCAACTGCCTCATTAGGTATTCGCATAATATCTAAATCATAGATTTCAGGATGTTCTATAAGTGGAGCATAATTACTTGCCCAGTCTTTACAATTACCCGCTATCTTAATTTTAAAATTAAAGATTCCCTTTCGATTTAATATATTAGCAGCCTTTAATAACAAATCAATACGCTTATACTTTATAATATTGCCAAATACTAAAAAAGTTATATCATTCTTTGCGACTTTTTTAGTTGGATTACCATAATCTTTCAACGCTAAATGGGCCATCAGAACATTTTTATTATCATACTTATTAAGAAGCGCTTTTTTTTGGCTATTTGAAAATGTCTGAATATTACTAAATGTACTTAACCATTTTGCCGTGTAAAAACGCACAAAGTTTTCATTACTTGCTCCATTGGGAGTTGTTACATTATGGCAAGCAGCAATTGTTTTTCCAATAGGCAACAACCATTTATAAAACCATATACCACAAGGCATAGCATATTCCGACGTATAATAAACATCAGAATTATCGTTCTTTATTTTTAGAATTAGATTAAAGATAAAAAAAATGTTTTTTAACGAACGCATTCTATGTTTTTGCCACTCATAAGATATATATACCATTTTATCATTTCCTAGAGTGTCATCAATATATGCTTTTGTATTTTCCCCATCTTTTGGACGTAATATGACAATCCAATGAATATTATATACTGATTGTAATTCTTTTATAATTGGGAGATCCACATCAACAAAACATGTCGGTGTAATCCATGTTATTTTCTTCTTCGTCATATTTCACTTTTTACTCATTTTTCACATGCAGAATAGAAACTATTTTAAAACAATAAATACAAGAACTGCCACATTATAAAAACACTAATTAATTATTTTCCAAACTCTTTGATTTTTTGTTCCTCTTTCAAAGAGCAAACAAGCAGTTGTCCATTCTTCTCGGCTACAATATAGCCATCCAATCCTTGAACTACCACCTTGCTTTCATCGGCTGCATGTACCACGCAGTTCTTACATTCATACAATCGGATATCCTTTCCTACCTTGGCATTGCCAGCCTCATCTTGTGGGAGTAAGGTACGGAGGCTGCCCCAGCTGCCTAAGTCGCTCCAGCCAAACTCGGCTGGCAGGGTATAGATTTCCTTCGACTTCTCCATCACGGCATAGTCAATGCTTATCTTCTCGCAGGTTGGGAAGAGTTTGCCGACAACCTCTTTCTCCTGTTCGGTATAGAAAGAAGGAGCCATCTCGTCCATGATGCTGGCAAGATTTGGCTGGAAGGTGCGGATTGCCTTGCTGATGGTATCGATGTTCCATACAAAGATTCCAGCATTCCAATAGTAATTGCCGGCGGCAAGGTATTGCTCGGCTGTCTCCAGATTTGGCTTTTCCTTGAAAGCCTCTACCTTGTAGATTTCATCTACGGATGTTGGCTCTGCTGCGGCTATATAGCCATAGCCTGTTTCTGGGCGGCTTGGCTTGATACCGATGGTAACGATGGCGTTCTTATCGGATGTATAGTTCAAAGCCTTGCTGAGCACTCGCTGATACTCCGAGGTGTTGATGACCAGGGCATCGGATGGTGTCACCACGATGTTGGCATCAGGATGCTTCTTCTGGATTTTCCAGCAGGCATAAGCAATACATGGAGCGGTATTGCGAGCCTCCGGCTCTGCTAATATGTTATCGACTGGCATGTCAGGGATTTGCTCCTTGACAATGCGAATATATTTCTCGTTTGTCACTACCCACATGTTCTCGACAGGACAGATTGGCTTCAATCTATCTACTGTCAATTGAATGAGGGAACGGCCCACACCCATCACATCAATGAACTGCTTTGGGTAATCGGGGGTTGACATAGGCCAGAAGCGGCTACCTACGCCGCCGGCCATGATTATGATTTGAATGTTATTATACATCTTTATGATTCTAAAAATCTTTTATATTCCGTAATAATGAAAGCATTCATAGCGTCCAAATACTCCTTATTCTGTAACTTTGCTGTTTTTATATACTCTACATCCTCCCAAACTTGCTTAAGATGTTCTGCCCACATATCAGGTTTCTCAGAAGCAAAGAGAGGAGCTTTGTCTTTTCGGAATACTCCTGCCATACTATGAGGATGCACTAACGTAACCTTATCAAAAGATATAGACTCAAATGTCTTTATCTTCAATCCCGTACCTTGATACACAGGATTAATGGCCACATCAGCCTTAGCATAAAAGGCTGCAGGATCATCAATATATCCAAGTGCCGTAACACCTTCTATGTTTCCCAACGTTGGCAATACTTTACATATACTTCCACCAATAAGTAACTCTGCATCAGGAATCGTTTTCCTTATTACAGGAAAGACTTCTCGCAAGAACCACTTGATACCATTTTGGTTGAAATCATTGTTACCAGACAGGAATACCATCTTATGATTCCCAGCTATAGGCTGAGGATGGTAGTCATATTTTCCGTAAAGATTATAAACTTTACTGTTTGGCGAAAGCAACTGGAAGTAATCGGCCTCTTGTTCTTGCAAGGCAAAGATATGTGGGCAACGTTGCATGGCCTTAGCCTCAGTATCTGCTGTTATGCACAATGTTGGCATTCCTGTCTTTAATTGCTTATATGCGATGCAGTCGTGTGTAGCTATTGCCTTCTTAGGAATATTTATGTGCTCAAACAATCGGGACAGATAGTAATAATTGATGATACAGACATCAAAATGAATGGTGCCATCAAGTTCGTTTACCATCTGCTCCAATCCAAATGGATATTGGTCATCCACCTTCCAGTAATTATGCCCAAACTTCATACGATATAGCTTAGCCGCTATCATCTTATACTTTTGGAACTTGCTGACAGTGAACAAATGGAATTTATCACCCCAATATTTTTGCGTTTGTTCTAAACTTTCTATATATGGAGCCGCATCCCTCTTCAACGGCAGTTCATTAATATAAAGAAAATGCACTTCATGCCCCATTGAAATAAGCATTTCTGCCTGTGATAATATCCACCATCGATTTCCCGCATCCGTTGGATGCGTAGGGCATTTTGAAACTATTAATATTTTCATCGTTATTTGGTAGTTATTATATTCATTATTTCGCCCATCATTTTCAGGTATTCGTCATATTTATCTAGAGCAACTTTTCTCACATGCTCACAAGGAAATTTTTTAATTGCATCAACTATTACGGAAGCTTCTACATAACAAATATCATTATCTATTGGTTTGACATAATTCTTCAATCCGAATACCCCCATGATATGTTCTACCTTACTAGAACCATCCCTGACCGTGCGGTTGAAGAAATCTTTTGTTCCCCAATGATCTATGCTAAAACATGGAACGGCATTGTGCAAACTTACAATTATAGGATGCATATTGCTGCCAACATATCCACTTGCATATTTAATAAGCGCATACCAATCAATTGATGACAGAGGCACCTTTATCTCATAATCAAAATGATGCTGATACCTTACGCCTCCAGGCATAGGGAATGCAACACAAGTCTTTCCCGCAGCTTTGAACATTGAATTAAGCTCATCTAAAGTCTTTAACGTAAGACTCTGAGAATGAAGTGATACCAGAACGTAATCTTTAGGTAAACTAAATCGTTTACGAATATCGTCTTCAGACGGAACCAAATGTCCTGCATTATAATTAAAAGCGAACACAGGATCTGGTGTAACCTTTACATCCTGATTTACCCCTATAGCCTTCATCATATTTAAGGTCCATGTGTCTCGAACAGAAATATACTTCATGTTATTCAAAGTCTCGAACATTCTTGACTTCAAGGACTTTGAAAATTGGCTGTATTTTGAGTTTTGCGAAGAGACTGACATCATAACTGTTGGTATCTTATCAGCAAAGCCACACCCCCAAAATGGATTTGGAAACATACGCTCTGGAGCAGGATGTGCGATGTAAAAAGGTTTACGCCTACCTTTATGAATACGTGACAAAAGAGGGTGATGCTGAACTACTGCATCAGATCCTATAATGATTGCATCTATATGATATTTATCAATTGCCGCTACCACATCGTCTGAATTATATAGATTTTCAGTCTGATTTTCTATATAACTGTTAACAAAATCAATGTGCGCCTTTGTCTGTACTGATTTCTTATAGCTTTCTTCTAAACTATTTTCCGTCTTGACGGATACATAATTCAAAAATATTGGGTTATACCCTATTTTTTTTAAATAATAATAGGTTGATACCCCCTGTATATTGGCACCAAAATTAGCAACCTTGTAAAATGTTAGGATTCCTATGTTCATTTTTCTTTTTTATATTAAGTTTAATATTTTCATCTAACAAATAAAGAAATGTTCCATAAGCAATGATTCCGATTGCCCATGACATCCAAAAGTCAAAAATTATCAGGAATATTTTCATTACAAAAAACATCTTATATCCGAAGTCTATATATTTCCAATTTTTTACGAACTTGTATACATAAAGTAGTATGGCTGACGCACCAACTATTCCTACGGATGAGTAATAGCCAAGCAAACCTATATCAGCCCGATAAAACTTCAAAACGCTTGTGCAGTATTCCAATCTATGGTCAAGTATTGTACTTCCCCATCCTGTTCCCAGTATAGGATACAAAGGAGAATCAGAAAAGTCATTTAAATAAAACAATGCAGCCAAATAGCGTATGAAGTCCTCACCAGTACCTTGTGTTACATCCTGTTCTGCACTCATTTGTGCAAAATCGGCATAAAAGTTGAAAAACAATAATGACAACAACAAGATACTTGTAAATCGTAACTTCCATTTATGCTTACTCTTTGTTCTCAATATTCCCCAGGCACATACTGTCAATAAAGAGATTATGTGTTTACGAGAGCAATAGCACAATATTCCAACTGCAAATACTATTGCATAAAAGAACGTCTTTTTAGAATTATTTCCATCAAAAAATTTTCCTGCATAATATGCAAAAGCTAGCATGACAAAATCGATTCCCCATATATAAAATCGCCATAATCCCATTCTGTTTTCCACATTATCCCATTCGTTCCTTCTGCCAAGAAACCAATATTGCGGATATGTAAATTGTTGACCAATCTCTAGTACGACCCAAACCAAACAGAAAATACAAACTATTCTTATTATCTCTTGAGGGGAAACTTTCCATATCCTTAATAGATAATAGAAAAACAACCCATAATATGTAGCGACAAATGTATAAAAGAAAGAACGGAATGTGGCGTTCCAATCAATGAAGGCAGGAATGATACTTAAAAAGGCAGACATTAAAGTCCATCCTGCTACATTTGTCATCTCTCCTTTATCTATATTCTTTATATTAAAAAGAACATAAATAAACAAGAAAACACCTATGTAAAATGATTGACGTGATCCCCAACCTGACCAAGATAAGTCTATGGAAGAAAAGCCACATAGAGCAATAAAAAGTGTTGTAACTATGATTGTCGTCTTTGCGGCATTTAATTCTTTGTAATTACCCAAACTCATTTTTAAGCAAAATATTCAATTGAACAATTTTTATAGCCATAATCATACTGTTTTTTCTCACGATATCCAATTATCCTTGCTGGCACACCTCCAACTATTGCATAAGGAGGGACATCTCTTGTTACTACTGCACCAGAGGCCACAACAGCACCTTCACCAATTGTTGTGCCAGGAAGAATAATGGAGCGACAACATATCCATGCATAATCACCGATATAAACCGCAGCACCTTTGGCCGCAAAAAGCATATCATTATAATCATGATTCAGAGTCCATATTATGGCATCATAAGCTATTGTGACATTTTTACCTATATAAAGCCCCTTTCGTCCATCCAACAAAACTTTAGGACCTATAGACACCCCATCCTCTATCTTTATTTTTTTAGGACATCTTACATGAAATCCTTGATAAAAACGAACATTTTTGGTCATTTGAACTCCAACCAATCGTAATCCTAAATTTCTCATTCTTATACTTGGAAAATTTGATAATAAACTATTTACCAATACCCATATTAAGCCTGATTTTATTGCATACAAATGCTTTTTCATAATCCGAATAATAGTTTTTTTAAAATAGAACTTCCTTTTAGAAAATTAGCCATTAATATAGATAAAGTTATAGCTATCACTGATAGTACAAAGGAATATACTATTTGAAAAGTTACACATGTTACTAGTGAATTTAAAGATATCATATATACTCCCACTTCTTTAAAAATCATAACGAAAAAAGAATGTAGCAGATATATTTCCATGGAATTTCTACCAATATATGCTATTACCCCCCCCGATTTAAACTTATTACAGCACAAATGATATAAATAAACTATCATCGTCAAAGGTAAAAGTACGCTAGATATAAATCCTATTATGGGAATCTTTGTGCCACATAAGATGAAAGTTATTATATATAAAATAAAACTCGAAAAGACTATATACCTATTCATAAAGAACTCTTTGAGTTTCATGTATTTATTCATAAAAAAGCCCAAAACAAATGCAGGGTAATACATAAATAGACGTCCTATAACAACAATCCCTAATGTCTCATCTTCTAGGCTACTAAAAACTTTCCCAAAAGCATAAAGAAAAGCACCAACAACAGAGTATAGAATAAATTCTTTTTTATGGTTTAAATGACATTTGTTTGTAATTAGCATCAATGCAGCAACCAATAAGTCCATAAAGAAAAGGCATTGCAAAAACCAATATCCCCAATGTCCACGGCTTACAAGAAGTAAAGATCCTGTGAAAAAATAAGGAATCAATATTCTGTTTATTCTTTTAGTCAAAGTTTTCTGGAAGAACTTATCATTGCGTTTTATCGGTTTATAAAACAAAAAGCCAGAGACAAAAAAAAGCAATGGCATATGGAAAGAATATATTATTTTATAAACTAAAGACAAATACAATTCATTTCCGCTCAATGACAATACAGGCTGATGTATAAAAGACTTATCCAAAGTCCATGGTATAACATGCCCCATAACCATTAATAGGATAGCTATTCCTTTTAAGACATCCAAATATGGATAATAAACTTTCGCTGTTTCCATAACACTATTTCTTCCATCTGTCATATCTAATAATTTTTTTTAAGAATCTTTTTATCTGTTCTTTTCTATAATTCACGACAAAATCCTTATGCTCTTTTTCTAAATTGCAATTGAACAAGGATTGCACCAAGGAACCGTAATCTTCTCTCTTTATGCGACTGAATATCTCTTTTCGTTCTACTGGTACATCTCTAAAGTCATTACACACTGCAGGTTGTACAAAAACACTTGAATAATCATATTCTTTTTGATATAAATATTTTGCTATATGCGAAATTAAATCACCGCCTTTCTTCGTGTTTACAGAATAAAGAGAACGAATACTATTATTTGGACCTAATTTCGAATCATTAATAACTTCTTTTTTTATAAACCATGGGTCTCCAACACTAATATCGGCATACCGTGTTGAAGATTTGAACGGGCAACAATAACAAGCCAATCTCAAATTATAACTTTTGCCATCACCACTGTAAGCGAAGCACCTGTATGTAGGAGAACTTCCTGCAAAACGTTCGATATGTATAATTTTACCATCTTTTTCAATATCAAAGTTCACCATTCCACCATTTGAATGAGGATATAGTCTCTTACTACGAAAACGGAAATTTTTAATCTTTGATTTAAAACGCTTCTCCCAATAATTCACTTCATATGTCATCAATTTAGCACTAAATGTCCCATGACAAAACAAGTCTACAGTAAAAAGGTTTTTGTAAGCCCGATGCAGATATGCTTTCAAACCTGCTATTTGACACGGAGTTCCTATATAAAGGACTTTTTTGCCTATATTTAAGGCCTTTTGAACTTCCGCAAATGTTCCTTTCGTATCACTTTGCAGGTATTTTGAATTTCTTATGCTAAAAATACCTTCTCTATCTGTTACACCCTTATGATAGGCAGTCCATGTTTCTTCATCAAGAAAACACCCAAAGACAAGGCCATCTTGGCTGATTATATAATCAGCCAGCATTGTACAGATTCCAATAGATGCACTCTCCTTGTAATACTCCTCTTTAGGGGTTGTTGCAATATAGCAATGTTGCTCCTCGTCCGAAGGATTACATTGATCAGTAACCTCTGGGCATCTAATATCGCATAGTCCACAATTTATGCATTTTTGAACATTTCTAATTGGGAACAAGAACCCTTCTTCGTCTGGCTTCATTGTCAAAGCCTCATGCTTACAGATTTGAGCACAAGTTCCACAACCTGAACATGTTTTCTTTTCACCCGTAAATATATAACTTTTAAATTGTCTCTTTTTTATATCCATCTTCTTAAGCGTAAGGCTATTTTTATCGGTAAATATCTAAATAGGAAATATATGGCCTTTGCATCTCTGTTAGAATTATAATATCTTACAAACGAGACCTTTGTACCACATTTATCAATGAGTCTATCTATTCGCGCTTCAAACTGGTAGTCGTACAATGGTGTACACTTTTCAAAATGGACCAAAACTTTGTCTAATCCTTCTGATAATGATGTGTTAAACTTGAGATTAGGAACAGCGTTTTTTATTTTTGAATTATCAAATTTTGCATCCAATGCACGATCGCCTATCAGCATTTCCTTGTATTCTGGCAATATAGAATATAACTCTTCGGAAGATATTCTAATCACATTTAAAGGCTTTTTTAATTTCGAAAATAACATTTCTACAATCTCATTCTGCGTATAAGAAAAATCTCCAGTTATATGAAAATCTTCACCTTTCGCTTTCTCATTTAAAAACAACCCAACTACTCCAACAGCAAAATCATCAGCATAAGTAACTGTAGATACAGCATTTCCATCATCCCAAACAAACCATGGTTTTCCTGACTTTATGCGTTCTATTAATGTTTTATGATACTTGTATGCAGGTGCAATTCCCAATGGAATACGCTCGTCATTATAAGTTATATATGGTCTAATAATCGTAAAATATGAAGATGCCTTTTCTGCCAATTTACGTAACATTAATTCACATTCGTATTTTTCTATGTTATAACTCCAGTCTTTATTTGGCTTACAAGAAGTCTCCTTTATCGGAAAATCTTTTTTTGCTCGACGATAAACACATGCTGAAGAAATAAATATATACTGTTTGCATATATCCATAAAAATAGGATATGTCCGTTCAATGTCTGACGCTTTCCTTGATAAAAAATCAACGACAACATCAAACTTCTCAGAACAAATCTTATCTTTCCATGTTGTAGTATCAAAGAAATCACCTTTTACACAACGCACATCTGAAGGAATATTGTCATTGTGTGTTCCGCGATTCAATATTGTTATAGTATAATTGTGCTTTAATGCTTCAAACAAAACAGCCTTACTTAAAGTACCAGTTCCACCTAACAGTAAAATTTTCATCTTTTAAATACTTTTTTGTTTATATATGATATAATAAAATTACGCTCTTTAGGATTGCACCCACAATAGAATATTACTATTATTGTTGATATAAAACATGTACATATAGAAAATATTAATGATAAAAAACAATGTTCTCCTATATATCTATTCATCAATATAGGAATGATTAACGATAGTATTGTAACACAAATAATATTTAAGACTACACGTTTTACAAAACTTATTGAGGGCAGCTTAATCAAATCATTCAACAACCACAATCTTATAAATAAACATCCAATTGCTATCATTATTGCAATGACCATTGTCGCATAAGGCGAAAATCCCAATTTTAGAGCCAAATAAGACAATGGAAAATTCATAAGATTTAATCCTCCAGCGTAAATTTGATATTTTTTAATATTGCCAGTAGCCAACATTGCAGTTGTCAAAGGATTTGACAAAGATTCAAGCATGGCTAGAGTCAACGTTAACTGGACAAAAACTACGGCATAATTTGGAACATTCTTTAACCACAAATAAAGTATATAATCCGTATTAACCAGTACAGGCATAGATAATAACAATAGCAAATAAAAAGAATAACGAGATCCTAAAAATATTAGTTCAAACATATACTCCTTATTATCTGTAGCATAAGATTTTGTTATTTGTGGGTTTAATGCCATCATAAAATTTAGAACAAATCCAGAAATTGCGTTATTGACTTGTAGGGCTACTCCTCTTGCTGCATTAACAATAGGACCGCAAAAGACATTCAAGATAACATTAACACCTTGATCACGTAAAACTGTTGCAGAAGAGCCTATAAAATTCCATCCTGCAAACCCAAACATTTGCTTCAACATGTCCTTGTCCCAATGGAAATGATAGGTACATTCCGTAAAATGTTTCTTGCAATAATGGCCATAAGTCAGACGAACTGTCACCGCCACTGCACACATTAAAATGGCGTAATATATCAGTTTGTCTATTGGAGACCACATGATAAAGAATGCGATAGCCAACTTACCTATAGCCTCCAAAATGCTGATGTAGGCAAACGCCGACATTTTCTCGTGCGCTATGATTGCTGCATTATAAGGTACACTAATCAAATTGATGACAAAGGTGATGATGGAGAATTGCAGCACCCAGTTGGCCGCCGACATTCTATCTGCGGGTATTGTCATCTTTGCATTCAGAAACCATACGCCGACCGACTCTATCAAGACCACTATAATCAAAGACAGCAACAACTGTATGGTCACAGAGGCAGAAAATATCTTATTGAGCTTACTCTGGTCACCCTTTCCCAACTCATAAGTGATGAATCTGCTTATGGCAGCTGATAACGATCCTGAAATAACAGTGAACATCGCCACCACACCACCTACGACATTATATATACCAAAGTCCTCCACTCCCAACGCATTCAATATTACACGGCTCGTGTACAATGACACCGCCATCATAAAGAGCATGCGAAAGTAAAGAAGCAATGTATTCTTCGCTATTCGTTTATTATTATCTGATGTTTGATTTGACATAAATTACTTTCCAAATTCCTTAATTCTCTGTTCCTCTTTCAATGAGCAGACAAGCAGTTGTCCATTCTTCTCGGCTACGATATAACCATCCAAGCCTTGAACTACCACCTTACTTTCATCGGCTGCATGAACCACGCAGTTCTTACATTCATACAAGCGGATGTCCTTGCCTACCTTGGCATTGCCAGCCTCATCTTGTGGAAGCAGGGTACGGAGGCTGCCCCAGCTGCCTAAGTCGCTCCAGCCAAACTCGGCTGACAAGGTATAGATTTCCTTAGACTTCTCCATCACGGCATAGTCAATGCTTATCTTCTCGCAGGTTGGGAAGAGTCTGCCGACTACCTCTTTCTCCTGTTCTGTATAGAAAGAAGGTGCCATCTCGTCCATGATGCTGGCAAGGTTTGGTTGGAAGGTTCGGATAGCCTTGCTGATTGTATCAATGTTCCATACAAAGATTCCGGCATTCCAATAGTAATTGCCAGCAGCAAGGTATTGCTCGGCTGTCTCCAGATTTGGCTTTTCCTTGAAAGCCTCAACCTTGTAGATTTCATCTACGGATGTTGGCTCTGCTGCAGCGATATAGCCATAGCCTGTTTCTGGGCGGTTTGGCTTGATACCGATGGTAACGATAGCGTTCTTATCGGAAGTATAGCTCAATGCCTTGCTGAGCACGCGCTGATACTCCGAGGTATTGATCACCAGGGCATCGGATGGTGTCACCACGATGTTGGCATCAGGATGCTTCTTCAGAATCTTCCAGCAGGCATAAGCAATACATGGAGCGGTATTGCGAGCCTCCGGCTCTGCTAATATGTTATCTACTGGCATGTCAGGGATTTGCTCCTTGACAATGCGAATGTATTTCTCGTTTGTCACTACCCACATGTTTTCAACAGGACAGATTGGCTTCAATCTATCTACTGTCAATTGAATGAGGGAACGGCCGACTCCCATCACATCTATGAACTGCTTTGGGTAATCGGGGGTTGACATAGGCCAAAAGCGGCTACCTACGCCGCCTGCCATGATTATGATATGTATGTCGTGCATAAATCTTATTATTTATTTCGAAAACCTACCCGTCCTTCCTTACCGTTAAGGAAGGAGTCTTTCTAAAATCATCCCGTCCTTCTTTACCATTAAAGAAGGCTCCACCTCTCCCCCCGGCCCTCTCTCCTCAGGAGCGAGGGAGGAAACCGCCCTACTCGGAGCTCGGGACCGCTACGCTCTTAGGTTGGCGGACCATCAAAGGTCTACGCCATATTATGCGGGATGGGACCGCCTGGGGATAACAATACTATATGTCTAAGTTTAATGCTTATTTACACAAGTCTGAGAAAAACAAAGACTAGTAATAAATATATTGTTATCTTCTCATTAACTTTGCTGCAAATTCAAAGAAATCTGCAACATTTTTGAAATCATCAAATTGTTGGCAATAAATACTTGCATAAGGTTCAGGAAACCTACTACGTATATCAGCCTTTATCATGTTTGCCAAAGCCTCCTTTGTGTAGGCTTTCAGCAATTCGTTGTATTGTTCCTCACTCATAATATTCTCTGTTATTTCAACGTAAGTATTTGCTAAAGATTCCTTAGAGTCCCTGAAACTGCTTGCGCATATCAACGAGAGCAAGCATTTGCTGACTCACGCATCTCCTTCGCCTCATTGTCACTTATTACATCCTCGGCGAACTTTGGCTTGCTATTTAATTGTTTCTTGCCTTGTACATAATTTAAAATCACGGTGAAAAGGTACAAAACTTTATCTAGGCGCACAATACGGCTTTCACCGAATACTTACAATGAAATTTATGATTTCAACACCTCATCCGAATATCCTAGCATTTTTACTATATAAGATATAGATGAATAACCAAAAGGCCAATTGTCTCTCGTAAAAGTTTGCCAAGTAACGAAACAATAGGTTGCTAACAGCAATATTGGCTGACTAAATAAGAAGATGTCTTTTTGATAATCAGAAATACCTTCCTTTAGCATTTCTGATTTATCTTTTAAAAATTCGGGGAATTCCGTTAAAGCCTGATTGACTTTCGTATCATCCAATAACTCTATGAAAACATCCCAAACCTCCCTATCAAACTTCTGCTCATTGTAATTCTTATCTAATTCAGCAAACTCTTTGCAGACTAGGACACGAAGAGATATACGATTATCATTTATAGGAATATTCATAGCTAAGATTTTTTCAAACTTACTATCAGACTCTTCAAGAAAAGCCATAGATGCAGCTAACATCCTTAAAGCCTTCTTATCTTGATCCTTGTTTTGCTTATAAAAAAGCGCATGACTCACCTCAGAATATGCATGCTGTAATAATGTACGAACTTGAACTTCACAAGTCAAGACATTTATATCTTTTGAAGATTCATATCCTTCGCATGGCATTAATATAAAATGGTCGGACTGATAAGAAAAGACCTCAGGATGTTTTAGCCTTATTTTCATGGTGTCCTGGGACTTTTCTTTCACAATCCATTTTATTCCATTTTGACTTTCAATAAAATCAGACATTTTCTTGACCGATTGCGGAAACAAGAAAACTAATCTTGTACCAACCTTGTCTGTTATTTCAAGAATTGGATTCTCATATTTTTTATCACGATAAAAAGCCTTTGATTTAAATGAGTTATCGTCCTTTATACGATATTTTGCAGGAATCTGAATGTTTTCAACTAAAGAAGGTTCTATAGCCTGAGCGAAAGTATTCAATTGTTCATCTATAAGACGTGCCCATTTCGACAACTCATCTCGTAATGAACGGAACTCCTCCATCACTTCACTTTCATTCATTTGCATCATCTTCCGCTTCTATCGTTATGATAATCTTATTCGGGTTCTCCATGTCCTTGTCGATTTTTACTCGATTCGTAAAGATTTCCCTATTTCCGACGAGTTTAATTCCATCACAAATATCAACTCGTTTATTTTGAATCACATTACTTATAGCAGCTGTATCTTTCGTAAAAGCATGCGCTAATTCCTTTGCACAAACTTTATTCAGAAATACATCTCTATCCTTTTCTGGAACAATACGAATTACCGTTTCTCGTGGATTGATGACTAAAGTCTCATCTGTTAAGCTACTAAAAAGCAAATCTTCCACGTTCGCTTTCGTATCGTAATCACCTTTATAAATCTTATTGATGCACTTACGCATTTCATCATAAAATAGTTTCGTCAGGACGATGTTGTTTTGCTTGATAGACAATCCTAAGAAATCCTGATAAAAGTACCGTGCCAGTGCTGTTCCACTAGCAAACTGATCATCAAAAAGGGTATAAGAAAAGGACTCTTTCTCTAAGTTTTCCCCCTCTTGAATCATCATAAATGCCTTGTACAACTTTTGGGAAGGACTCAATATTATGTCTTTTAGGGCTTGTGCCTGATGATTGATAACACTCAATGCCATATGAGGTTCTGCCTTGAATACAAAGACTGCAACCTTGCCACGATAAAGGCAATCTAACACCAAGAGGAAACCTCCAGGTATGGGACCACGATTAGAACTATCTGCTAATATATTGGCTACTGTTTTGCTACTGTCTATGAATACTTCATCCGACATCGTTCTAAGATTCCTTAAATAAGAGAAAGTGCTTCCATTTGCATCATTTTCTAAAACGAGTTCAAAACTTTTACTATGAAAGCCAAACGAAGTTTGTATTCTATTCTTTAGCAAAGTCTTAATTTCATTATCAAGCGAAAGAAGTTCATCATTATACTCACAATGAGCATCAACATTATGTTCTTTGCCTATTATACGATGCATAATAGCCCTTTCAATAGAAATATGATCTATATATAACATTGGCATAAATATTTTTTATTTTATATGAAACATTATCACGACCTTTCACTTAGATTTTTACAAGTAACAGCCGACACAAATACCATCCAATAAGGACAACAGGAAGTAATGCAATTACCCAATAGAGAAAATACATATCCCACACATAATAGCGGAACTTCATCACAAGCCTACTTACAAAATCTTTTTGTTCGTCGAGCATCACGGCTGTATATTCATAATCAAACGAGGTGTGATTAAGATTATATTTATGAAGTATATCAAAATACTTCGCTTGGAAGTCTTCTGTCTTAGCCTTCATCTCATCACTAGAAAATTCTTCCCCATAGCTCAAAATGAGCTTCATATCTCGATATAACTTATCAAGTTCGTTACCACAATCATGATAGTTATCCATACGTTTCTCATAATCAAGTCCACTGAATAGTAAAGACATAACCAAGAGAAAAGTGGATAAGATGATTGTAACAATACTTATCAAGTCGGATAAGCGTTCCTCATGATTTTGTAGTGCAATCAAACTAATAGCTATAATGGAAGCCGAAAAGAATGACTCGGCAACTTTAGACGCATTACGATTACGCTTCATTCTGCGATATGCTGTAAACCGAGCGGCCATAGTCTTATAAACTACATCTGAAAAGTCTTTCAAATAGTCCATTGTGAATTATGTTATAAGAAAAAAGAAGGGACTCCCTATCAAACACGAACAAAACCAAACATAAGTTGGCAAGCCACTCTTTGCGAGTAGCATCAAATACGTTACAAATACTCCTTGGAGTCTAGTTGCCTTATAAAAAGCCAACCAAAGAGTCCCTTCTAATATGTCTGTCCAACAGTACGTTGGGCGAACTTTTTCTTCGTTTCTAGATAAATGTAATACATTGTTTTTATGTCATCATCCTGATAATGAAGACTTTCACTAATTCTGCCCCACTTGACTAGCAATCGGCGCATACTATCTATGCTCGTAATATTGTCATAATCCTCCAGATAGCTAGAACCTGAATTGTGCTTTAAGTCCCAATAAACATCAGGTACATGAAATATTTCCTTTCTGAATTCGTCGGATATTCTGTCATCATTCAAAAATTTCCGATGGATGACACTATCCAACGTATAAAGCAAGGCTATATCTGTTAAAGACTGGAAATATGGCAGCCAACCATAAAGATGATTATTACACTTAAAACCTGCTATCAATTCATTAATACTGTCCTTATAATAAGTTTCAAATTTATCGTCTTCTGAAATAAAAGGTGGGCGCAACGAACGATTCTCCTTTTGAGTCTTGTATAATGTAATAAGTCTAACAATACGATTAAGATAGGACTGCATATTCTTTTTGCGCACCGAGATCTTATGATAATCTCTTATTATATAGCCTATATAATCAATATCCGACTTTCCAACTTCGACTAAAGAAGTTTTATCATACGACAACCTGAGATCTAAGTGAAATTTATCCATTTCACTTTCAAACTCATCCTTAAAGTGGGGTGAAAGGTAAGGGTCAAGTATCAAAATATCATCAACATATCTTCGATAAAACAAAACTGGTGAGTAATCGCTAGAAAAATACTCATCAAAATCCTGCATATAGATACCAGCTAGAATATTTGAGATGGCAAGGCCTTGTGGGACTCCTTTATTCTCGGTCTCTTTCAGTTGAGTTGGTATTTGTTCCTTAGAAGCTACAGTTGGAGTTGCTATTGCTTGCTCCACCAAAAGAAGCATATTCTTATCCAAACGTTTTTCCAAAATAGACATCAATCGCTTTCTATTGAGTTCATCATAGAAATGATGAAAGTCTGTCTTAAAACAATATACAGGCTTGTAAAAATGCTCCGCCAGAAAGGAAGAAGCATCTGATATATAACTATTGGGAACCTGATGGTTGACCGCCTCGGGAAACATCTCTTGCAGATAGTCATTCAGTACTCCAAGAACCAATCTGTCTCTAATAGATGGAACAGAAAGAACTCGTGGTGATTTTCCTCTCCCTTTCAGCACCAACTTTTCTTTATAAGGTGAGAATCGGTAAGTTCCCTCCTTACATCGTTTGGCGAAAATAGGAAGCTCATCGCTATACTTACTCCAAAAGGTTATAGGAGATAGCCCATCTCGTCCTCCACCTTTCTTGCCTTTTAAATGCTTATTGAAATAGGTAGTAAAATAAGATGGACAGAAAAACTCATCGACAGTTCTCATATATCAAGATAACTTCTAATGTATTGTAAATCACCGTTAGAACGTAACTGTTGATTTTCAGCAGTTAGCACATCCAACATTTTTCCCAAAAAACATATTATTAATTGGTATTGCCAAAGCTACCATTTAGGCAGCCTTGACATTCACCTTTTTGTTCGAGTTATAATTACATGAGATTAGGGACATGATAAAATTTTCGAAAACCTCCCCGTCCTTCCTTACCGTTAAGGAAGGCTCCACCTTTCTCAACAAGCCTCTCTTCCCTCAGGGACGAGAGGATGTAACCGCCCTCCGGTGCTCAGAACCGCTACGCTATAAGGTTGGCGGACCATCAAAGGTCTACACCAGATATATGACAGAAAAATTCGTTTTCTCTATGTCGTTGACGGCATTATAGCATACCGTCTCTACTGAAATCTTTGGTTGTATCATTGTTTATACTTATTTTTATTTTCTTGCCATAATCTTCCTAATTGTAAAGCCATTTGCGCAACATTTACTTTAGGCTTATCTATCTTAGGTAATTCGACATTGTGATTATCTCCAACTATATCTTCAAGTATCTGAGATTTTGTCAGAATTACGATGTGAGAGAAATCGACATTTTGCTTTTGAAAAAAACGTTGAACTTCTATACGATTTTGCTCGGACTCAACAATAACATACTTCAAATCAGTGTACTCAAATGGAACACCATGAGTTCCTAATACGGAACTACCATTGTTCTTGTTTTTATATTTTTCGTAATTGATATCATCTAGGAAATATGGATAATCACCAATTCCTTCAATAGTAGGTACCAAACGGATTTCCTTTTCGTCATAAAAACGATAATTCTCATAACGCTTTTTCAAAAGTGGTCCCTCAACAAACTTCATATACGAGAATGGATAAATCGCTTTTTCTATCAGGTCAACATTACCGCTATCGAATGCCTTCTCTAAATTATCGATTTGGTTTGTAAAGAACTCAGAATCTCTCAGACAATAGCACACAGGATTAAAGCCTTTCTCTACACCCCATTTGCGTGAAAAGCCAAGAGCATAATTACCATATGCCCATTTCCCTGCACCGAACTCAGACAAAGGCAAATCACAAAGACTTACCATTGGAAAGGCTATACCCTTCAAATGCTCGGATGCTAAAATATCTTCAAGACAATAAGAAAAATAAAGCTTCTTTGTTTTTAATATATTCATCAGACCTGGCTTTTTTGTCTGATGCCACAAAACATTTGAACTTAATCCCATAACAATTTCTATCCAAGTGTATATAACCAATACAGCGTCCTCACTATATTACATAGTAGTTACACCTATCAGTTTTTGAAAAAAGTTATATTTGTTCCTCACCGCAATATCGCTCTGCGCTTGTCGCCACTCGAATGAGGAATATTATTTTTATTCTACTTTTGAGAGGATTACCTCGGGAGAGGTGCTCATCAGGGTTATGGCAGAAATCTTATGACCGCTATTGACCATATGTTCCAAAATGGAACAAAAGAGCAATGCTCTATTTGCTAAAACCATCAAGCACGTCTTGCTTGAAAATCTATATTCAAATGCATCCATTACATAGCTATTTCACAAACCTCGCATCCTCGTTTTGCCATATCTTGCAGCTGAGCTGCCTTATATGCCTTCATACGTTTCACCCAGTCTGCTACCTTTGGGGAATCGCTTTTAATAACTAATGTTTCTTTTATTTCTATCATTGTATAACCTCCTATAAAGACTGCTGCAAAGATACTACTTTCTGACGTAAACACCAAGGAATTAAGAGAAATTCTTCATTACGTAATCATTTTTATTTTAGCAATCTCTTTGTTCCTCATTGCAGTATCGCTCTGCACTGGTCATCTTTCGAAAACCTACCCGTCCTTCCTTACCGTTAAGGAAGGCACCACCTCTCATCTCGGTCTTCTCCCCTCAGGGAAGAAGAAGGAAACCGCCCTCCGGTGCTCGGAACCGCTGCGCTATATGGTTGGCGGACCATCAAAGGTCTTCGCCATATTCTGCGGGATGGGACCGCCTGGAGATGGGGAGGCGTCGCAGAATATTTATTTTTCAAATATTATTTCTAAATTATCGCAAATTTAAAATTTTCAATCTAGAAAGCCATAAGGAGCTAAATCTGCCGGATTTATATCGTATTCCATGCTCTTTGCAGAACGAATGACCTATAGTTGTACGACCGTAAGTCTGCAGTTGTACAACTATATAGGCTATGGTCGTACAACTTTGGAGCTATGGTTGTACAACTATAAGGGTCTTAGTTGTACAACTACAGAATTCTGATTTCTTGACGGAATCAATAAACTTAGATAACATGCTGATTTACTGATATTTATACATCTTTGCCATATTTCGGATATTCTCCAAGAAAGATTTCCTGGTCGGAAATCCGTAAGTTTTGAAGAGATTAAATCATGAATTTGTAAGAAAATTCCACAATCAGGAGATTCTGACTGACTTCCTTATATCACCAATACAGCGTCCCCACTATATTATAAGTAGTTCACCTTTCTATTTTTTGAAAAAAGTTATATTTTGCTCCCCATTGCAGTATCGCTCTGCACTGGTCGTCGTTCGAATTCCTCCGTCTCCCTTTAGCCAAAGGGAGCTCCACATCCTAACCAAGCCTTCCCTTCTCAGAAAGGAAGGATGTAACCGCCCTCCGGTGCTCAGAACCGCTACGCTATAAGGTTGGCGGGGCATCAAAGCCCTGCGCCATGTTGTGCGGGATGGGACCGCTTTGCTATAACTTACAATAACATTTTACTCAGATAACTCATGCTAGTGGGCTACCAGCCAAAAATGTCACTATGTGTACCTGTATCGGTTAAAGCAAGACTCTTCATTAATTCATCCAAATCATTAGTAGCAAAGAGTTTTTCATTCTTTGCTGCTTCTAATGCCTTGTCTAATCTACAAGCCTTAGGGGCTTTTTGCTTTTTGGCAACCCACCCGAATTTCTTAATCAATGATTTGAAAAGAGAAATATCGGTTGCAGGGACATCTAATGTATATGTAGCTGTATTCACAATTGTATCTCCTTTTTTGTCTGCAAATATAAGGGTTGTCTTTGAAACTACCAAATTTTAGGGGTGGTTTTTCGATTAGAACAGATATTCATATTGCGAAAGGAGTCTTTGATAATCACTCTCATATCTCGGCTTGTTGTTTGGAGTGATATGAGGACTTGAGATGATCTGTTCCATTTCCTGGAGTACCTTGCTCCCTTCACGCATGATGGGGTCGAGGTGTTCCTTGAACTGTTCTACGAATGGGGAATAATAGTAACCAATCTCCTCTATGATGAAGGAATAGATGTTCCATGCGTCATTGTGGGTGATTCGGGTGTTTGACAACTCATCCAAGGCGTACTTTCTCAGATAGTCGATGTTTTCTGCCTGCAACGCCACTTCCTTGTCGTCTTTCACTGGATGGAAATAGCGGTCTATCAGCACTTGCCGTTCCTGCAGGTTGCGCTGGTAGAAGATTTCCTCGTTGGCTAGTCGTGTCTTGTCTTGCTCCACTTCCTCAAAATGCTCGGCATGAACACCGCTGATGGCTACACTCAGTCCACCGACGTCCATCACCAGGCGGCGGTCTCGGTCGATACGGATGATGTAACCTTCCAGTCCTGCCAACTCACCTGTGGTGATACGGAGGAGGATGCGGTTGCGAGCATAATAATGGTAAGGATGGAGCAGGAAACGGATGCGATCAGGTGATGTCTCTGCGACACGCATGAAGGGTTGCATCTGCGCATCGGGGATCTCTGCCACCTTGCCAGTGCTACAATTTTTGCATAGGCGAACGTTTGGGATGTACTGGTCGAGATAGGCTTGTATCTCTTTGGGATACCCCTGGAAGAAGACCAGACCGCTGACGGTCGGCACTTCCTGATGCCGTACCTTATGTTTGCCTTGTTTTCTGAAATAGCGGACTGTCTTATGCACGAAATAGGTTCTTCCGTCCTCCTCCAACAGCATTTCCAACTTCTTAACTTTACTGTTGTGAACGAAGATGTAAGACCAAGTTGTTCCATCCGAGTGACGATACTTCTTTATCGCAGAACCAGTCTTTACGTCTGGCTCTGTAACGTGGTTGCCCTCTGGAGAAACAAGTTTCTCGTCGGCTGTAGAAAAAGAACTCGTACCATCCGGTTTCATAAATCCTATTCTACTTTATGTCCTCAGCAACAACCATACATGATGGTTGTGTAAGCCAAGTCGATAGGTTCTTGTTGTGCATAATCTTAATCGTATAGAGATAACTTTTTGCAAAAGTACGAAAAATAGTTGGATTACGTATCAGATTTTATCATTTTCTGTATGCCACTCCCCAAATTTAACACATATTGTTTAGCAAAAGAGTTATCGGATATGTTTTATACCTATATTCCTATCATCTGGCATCTGCCAGCTCATTATATCCCCAAACCATGATGAGAACGAAAATGCCGGCGAGCATCATCAGGAAATTCTGCGTCTGCATGATTGTATCAAGCACATGGGTAAGGGCACGGGAACCGGTCAGCAGGAAATCTATCTTCATGGAGAAGAGCCAGCCCTGTATCTGCTCCCATCCCTGGCAAACCACAGCAGCCACTACGCCGACAGCCACACAGGCTGCCGTCCACAGATGTTCCAATCGAAGACGCTTAGCCAAAGCCTGCTTCTGATCAAGAGCCAGCACGGTCTTTTCCGGCTCAAGACTCGGCAATGCCTGCATCACCCTATCAGAGAATCCATCATCCGGAATCTCCTCCATCCTGTTATCGGCAAAGAAAGCCTGAAGGAGCTGATCGTCTGTGGCGCTCAGCGGCTCAAGCTCCATACCATTTATTTTATCTATCATTTTATCGGTCATAACCATTATGCTTTAAGTAACTTGCAAGTTTCTGTTTTCCACGAGAGAGATGCGACTTGATGGTGCCTTGCGCCATCCCCGTCACTTCTGCTATCTTATCTATAGAGAGACCATCCATCAGCTGCAGCGTGATGCATGTCCGTTCGTTCTCGCTCAATATCCGCAGGGCATTGAGCAAATCCATCTTCAGTCCGGTATTCACTCCCTGAGCATTCTGTCGGGTAACCGCCGGAGTATCAATATCCTGTGTCTCCTTATGACTGCGGGTATAATCATACCACACATTATAGGCGATACGATAAAGCCAAGTGGAGAAGCTGGCTGTACCCTTGAAACCCGACAGATGGGTATAAGCCTTCACAAAGGTATCCTGCGCCAAGTCGTCACTCAGCTGCGCATCCCCCAGCGTCTGCCGTAGGAAGAACCCACGAACAGGTGATTGATACTTCTTGACCAGCAAGTCGAACGACTTGCGGTCGTGAAGCATCACCACCTTCGTGACGAGAGAAATATCGGATAACTTTTCCACTATATATATTAACTAATAACTGTTGTTTGATTTTTATACCGGAGTTCCATTATAACCTGTGCCCTGATCGCCATGGCGGTTTTTCCACCAATCCTTGATGGCTGGAAGTGAACCTATCAGGGTCTGTCCCAATCCATAGAAGAAGACCAGGGCTCCGATACCAGCCAGGAAGTCAGCCTCCCACCAAGCGAACATGGCGCACAAGCCAGCTCCCAGGAAGGCATTTCTCAATCCTCGCTTCACCAGATATTCATCGCTCTGCTTGTCAATCGGACGGTCGCTTTCCGGAACATTGATGCCCTTCTCCATCGCCATCTCCGCCAACTTCATCCGGTCGTTGTGGCGGCGAATCAGATATCTGATAACCAGGAACACGATGATCAGCGGAGCAAAGACAAACAGCAGACCGAAGATGATACAGAAGATGATGATAACCGACAGCGCTCCGCCACCAAATACCGAACCGATGAAATCGAAAGGATCATCATAGTTGCCCAGACTGTACTTGGAATGATAAGCACGGTTGTCATTGTCATCTACATCAGCATAGTCGGAAGTATCCGTTGCAGTGGTATCAGAATAGGCAGCAATCGCCTCATCATCCTGAGCTGCGGATGCCTGTTCGGAAGTAGCCTGCTTATCCACCTGTTGGGTAGTTGGATGATAACGATGTTTTGGAGCCGAAGATGCCAGAGACACCTGGGTAGCTCCGATGCTCATGATGAGCGCCAATGTTAATATCGCTTTCTTCATATCTAACAATATTTTTATAGTTTTACCTTGTTATTTATTATTTTTTCTATGTCTTAGACGCATCTCTTGGGAAATTAGTTGCAAAGAAACGAAATTTTTCTTATTTTTGCAAACAAAATCAAGAATAAAGGCATAATATGAAGACATTACCAGAAGATTTCATCCAATATACCCAAGAGTTGATGGGCGATGAACTGTTCCAGCAACTGAAACAGGGCATCACCGAGGGAGAAGCACCTACCAGTATCCGTCTCAATCCTTTCAAATGCAAGGAGGGAGAAGATGCTGAGGGCGAACCGATTCCATGGTGCCCTTCCACCGGTCGCTATCTCTCCACCCGTCCTAACTTCACCTTCGACCCCTGGCTCCATGCCGGAAAGTATTACGTGCAGGAAGCTTCTTCCATGTTCGTGGATCTGGTGATCCGACAACTCGTTCACGAACCCGTGATGATGCTCGATCTCTGTGCGGCTCCAGGTGGAAAATCTACCGCCGTACGTGCTGCCCTGCCGGAAGGCAGTCTTCTTTTCAGCAACGAACCGATGCGCACCCGATCGCAGATTCTTGCAGAGAATATCCAGAAGTTCGGTCATCCCGACATGATCGTCACCAACAACTATCCACGCGACTACAAGAAGTCGAAGCTTCAGTTTGATGTCATCCTCACCGATGTTCCCTGCTCCGGCGAAGGTATGTTCCGCAAGGATGATGGCGCCATCGGCGAATGGAGTCTGCAGAATGTGGACAACTGCTGGCATCTGCAGCGCGAAATCGTAAGCGATATCTGGAACTGCCTGAAACCAGGCGGTCTCCTCATCTACTCTACCTGCACCTTCAATGCCCACGAAGACGAAGAGAATATCGCCTGGATCTGTGAGGAACTGGGGGCTGATCCTATCGCACTCAACGATATCGATGAAGCCTGGAATATCACGGGCAATCTCATCGGCACAGACATCCCTGTCTATCGTTTCCTCCCGGGCAAGACACGCGGAGAAGGCATCTTCCTCGCGGTACTCAGAAAAGAGGGAGAACCGGAAATGGAGAAGGAGGATAAAAAGAAGAAGAAAGACAAGAATAAGGATAAAGGAAAGAACAGAGGAAACAAGGGAAAGAGTCAGCAGGTTCCAACAGACTGGCTGAAGTCTTCCGACTATGAAACGATAGCCGAAGACGATAACTTCTATGCCATCCCAAGCCGATGGAAAGCCATCTATGAGGATGCTGCAAGAAATCTGAAGGTGATACATGCCGGCATCAAACTGGGAACAAGCAAGGGCAAAGACATCATTCCCGACCAGAGTCTGGCACTCTCCACCGAACTCAACACTGAGGTTTTCCCACAGGTAGAACTCTCCTACGAGGATGCCATCCGCTACCTGCGCAAAGAGGCTGTGAATCTTCCTGCTGACACCCCCAAAGGCTACGTGCTCGTTACCTATCAGCAGATGCCTCTGGGCTGGGAGAAGAACATCGGCAACCGTGCCAACAACCTCTATCCACAAGAGTGGAAAATCAAGAGCAGCCACGTGCCGGAAGAACCCTGTGTTATCAGCAAGAAATAAGTATCAAGAAACAAGATAAGAATTCATCAAGAAGAACCAGACATCAGGAATGAATATGATCAGCATCATCGCTTGTATCACTAAAGACAATAGAGCCATCGGCTACCAGAACCGACTGCTCTATCATTTACCATCAGATATGGTCCGCTTCCGTGAACTTACCACGGGGCATACCATCGTGATGGGCAGAAAGACATTTGAATCTCTCCCTAACGGTGCTCTTCCACATCGCCGCAACATCGTTGTCTCTAAAAGTCTGAAAGAGATAGATGGGGGCGAAGTATATCCTACCCTGGAAGAAGCACTCAGGGCTGCGCAAGGCGACATCTTGTCTGCCCCCAAGGAAGATGCAGGAATAGCCAGCCCGGAAGAAATCTTCATCATTGGCGGAGAAAGCATCTATCACCAGGCTCTTCCTGCAGCCCGAAAACTCTATCTCACCATCGTAGATAAGGAGCCGGAACAGGCAGATACCTTCTTCCCTGCCATCGACAGTTCGGCTTGGGAAGTGACGGAAAAAGAAATGAGGAATGAAAACGGATTGTCGTTCTCATTCCTCACCTATATCAGAAAATAAATTCGACCAGTACGGTTGAATAAATTCCTATTCTTCTGTTGTTTCATCATCCTCATCAGATACCTGCTGAATATCCTTCAGAGAAAGCTGACGGTCGATGGCTGCATTAAAGGAGATGATGGTCTCGCTTCTGGAAAGCCCCAATGGCTGCAACTTATCGTGGATAATCTCCAGGAGATGGTGGTTGTTGACTGCATAAATCTTGATGAACATATCAAAACCGCCCGTAGTATAATGACACTCTACTACCTCAGGAATCTTCTTGAGTTCTTCTACCACCTGATCAAACTTCTCAGGTTCCTTGAGGAACAGTCCCATATATGCACAGGTTTCGTAACCAATCTTCTCTGGATCGATAACAAATTGAGAGCCTTTAATAATGCCAAGGTTAGTGAGTTTAGCTACACGCTGATGAATGGCAGCACCGCTTACATTACAAGCACGTGCTACTTCCAGAAATGGAATTCGGGCATCCTGAGAAATCAGCTTCAGAATATGCCTATCTAATGAATCTAATACTTGTTTTGCCATAATTAATTATTATTTGCCTGCAAAGGTAGCACTTTTCTTTAGAAAAAGCAACTTTTCTAATAAAAAAAATAATAAATTAATATTATTTTTCCTTTTAGAGCATATTATTTCCTATTTTCAACAGCAGAATAGCTTATTTTCAGTGCTTTTGCCTGGCGCAGTGCCTGCTTCACATCGGTAATCACTCCCATCCTGGTGTCCTGGTCTGCCTTGATGGAAACGGTCATCAGTTTCTGGTCTTCAGGCGACATCCGCTTCTTCTCAGCAGAGATATAATCCTGCACATCAGAAGCACTGGCAAACTTGTCATTCATCTGTATCTGGGTACCTGAGCCGTATTTGCCCTGCAGATCCTTGGTTGGCTTTCCTATATAAATATGACTTACAGCCGACTTCTTGGTCAGGCGTGTGAGATTCTTTCCTTCCGGCATACGGCATTCCACCTTTAAGGTAACCTGTCGCATATGGGTAACGATCATAAAGAAAAAGAGTACCGAGAATATCAGATCCGGCAAAGATGACGTATTCAACTCCGGAACCGAATGCGATTTTTTACGAAAATTCATCATTTGGCGCCTCCTTTCTCCTGAGCAGACTGGGTTTCCTGTTTCTCTTCCGCATCAGCATCTACACTCTTGTCTTCATGAGTCATCGCATTGGCATACGACTCCGTAATGCGCTGAGGACAGAGCTTACGCACCTGCTCCTTCTGATCATTGCTCAAAAGCGCATAGTCTCTATGATATTTTTTCTGGGCAGCCTCATTGCGAAGTTGCGCATAGGCTTCCATCAACTCATTCTGCATCTGAAAATAGAGGTTGTAATTGGCATCACGGTCGCTCTCTATGGAAATCAGATGCTTCTTACCCAGGCGATGTACCAAGCTGACGGTTTCCAGCTTCAGGTCTTCCAGCTTCATCGGCTGGTTGTTCACCAGCAGCGTATCTCCAGCCGTAAGATGAATCGCCATCAGATTGTTCTTATCCACCACCGATTCCTGCTGTTCCTTCTTCTGAGGTTCAGGCGAAGGAAGCTGGCGCAACAATCCCTTATCCACATCCATGGATGTGGTTACAAGGAAGAATATCAGCAGCATAAACGAGATGTCGGCTGTTGAGGTGGTATTCAATCCCGGGGTTTCGTTACGATTCCTTCTTATCAGCATTGCTTTATGATATGATACTAACTATTTTTTGATTGATAATTACAGGCAGTTACTGCTTCTTTCGGATATATCGGGTGGCACCGAAGCAAACGGCTCCAATGCCTGCCAGCAACATCAGCAGCGAGGTGATGACAAACATATCAGAAAGTTTCAGCCACAACCAGTCGGCGTAGTTCTCGCCATTGATGAGCATCGGATCGGAACCTCCCAAGAGGAAGGTAAGAACCAGAACTGCCAGCAAGGTAAGCCAGGTAATGCGGAAGATACGACGCACCGGCACACCATTCACCACAGCTTCCGACTTGCTACTCCGGTAATCCTTCACCATCGAATAGACAGCCAAGCCTACTCCTCCTATCAGGAAAAGCCACATCAGGAAGATGAGCACATCGGTAAAAAGAGGGGCATTGAAGTCGGGGTTCTCATCGAAAGGCAAATCATAACCTATCAGATAGAACAGACCGAAAACCAGCACAGCCAAACCTATCATCAGACGGAAAACTTTCTGAGATATCTGTTCGGCAGACTTGTTACTTTGAACTTTGAACTTTGAACTTTGAACTTTCAACATGGAACTTTCAACTTTGAACTTTGAACTTTATGATTAGTAAAGGCGATGATATTTTCACTCTTCGTTCTTCACTCTTCACTTATTCTTGGCGATAATATCCATTAAAGTTACAGCCGATTCTTCCATCTGACTGGTGAGATGCTCCACCTTGGAAAGGATATAGTTATAAAACACCATCAGAATCAAGGCAACAATGATACCGAAGATGGTAGTAATCAGCGCCACCTTCATACCCGAAGCCACGATGGTAGGACTGATATCTCCCGCCTGCTGAATCTGGTCGAAAGCCATCACCATACCAATCACCGTACCCAGGAATCCGAGGGAAGGAGCCATGGCGATGAAGAGCTTGATCCAGGAGCATCCCTTCTCCAGGTTGGCAGCCTGCACGGTACCATATCCACTTACCGAGCGCTCGATATCATCGAGATGCTCATCTATATGCATCAATCCCTGATAGCAGATAGAAGCTACAGGTCCACGGGTATTGCGGCAAAGTTCCTTGGCACCTTCCACATCGCCTGCTTCTACCTTCTGGTCGATATCCTGCATCAGCTTCTTGGCATTGATTTCAGAAAGGCTGAGATAGATGATGCGCTCAATACAGAAAGCCAGACCCACAATGAGAGCGATGGCAACGAGCGACATAAAGCCGGCATTACCCTCTATGAACTTCGTCTTAAGAGCTTGATGAAATCCGATATTCTCGTCTTGTGCCATGACAGGCAGAGAACACATTACTGTGAAAATGAATATTGCGAAACGCGCAATAGCTGTATTTTTCTTCATAATCATATATACCTTATTATATATATAAAAAAGCGGAAAGAGGGGGATTCGAACCCCCGATTCCCTTTAGGGGAATACACGCTTTCCAGGCGTGCCTCTTCAGCCACTCGAGCACCTTTCCAGTTTCGAAGTACAAAATTATCACTTTTTATTCGAAAATCCACATATTCGTTTGCTTTTTACATTTCTTTAACTAGAGATGACATAAAACAAGCGCCCTGAAAGGACAAAAGCATCTATTTTAAAGCTTTTGCCCTGTCAGGGCGTATGAATAAAATTCCAATCTTATTTTTCAGGAATAATCTCGAAGATTTCGGCTGAACCATCCAGCTGAAGCTTGGCAGCCTTCTTCACCAAATCTATCTTGCAGAATGACTGGTCGATGTTGGTTGTTGCCAATACCTTGCCCTTGGCATTCAACTGGCGACAAACCAATGATTTGCCTGGAGCCAACTTCAACAGCAGGGTGTAACCCTTTACATTCTTTTCTACACCCATGGTAAGGGTGCCCTCGTTAGTGAATGAGGTGCAAGGGTTCTCATCGAAACCATACATCGCTGCCTGCAGATTGCCTGCCTCAACAGGGAAGCTCAAACGATCTGGAGTAGTTGGGTTCACCTCAAAAGTACGGACTGCAGCCCAGTTACGCTTGTCAGACTTCAACTTCTTGATGCGGATATAACGAGCCTCAACAGGAGAATCGGTCTTCCAGTTGATGATATACTGCTTCTTCAACTCACCGGTAAGCGCCTTCCACTCCTTCTTGTCAAGAGAATACTCCAAAACTGTATTATCGAAGTAATCCACATCATCCACAGAGTTACGGCCCTGGAGGATTCTGACCTCAGAAACAGGACGTACACAACCTAAGTCAGCACCAATCCAATCGCCAGTGTTCTGACTATTACCTGATGTATAATAGGTAGTAGAATCATTGTCAAACATCGCCTTGCTCTGGGTAGTTCTCAAGGTTGCGTAAGTACCGATACCCTTATAGAAAGCAGGCACCTTGCCAGTCAACTTCTTGAAGAAGCCAGAAGCCATATCATCCATAGACTGCTCATAGAATGGCTGCAAAACCATGGTTCCAGACTTATGCTTCTCGTAAGCAGCCACATCTTCCTTGCTCATACGGTTGTTTACATAGCCATCCCAGAATGCCTGGTCATTACCAGCCTTGTACTCCTTGATGAGCTGCATGGTCTTCAGACCACGGTTACCCAATTTGCCAAACTCTGTCAACCAAGGACGGAGTTCCTTCATCAGCAAGGCGTTCTTGCAGTTTGCCTCCATCTGAGCAGGTGCATTCTTCACCTTTTCAAATTCCTTCTGCAAAGCATTGAACTCAGCATCTGTAAAGTTGTCGATGCGGAAGCTCTTGGTCTCCCATGATTCGATACGGCGATAACCGGTTTCTGTATCGCATGAGTGCATGGCGAATGTACGATAAGCATCGTGTGCCTCTGGAGTCAGATCTACCAGACCACGCTCCCAGTTGTCGATCGGATTATAGTTGGCGATATTCCATGCATAGTCAGCTACACCGTAGAGAGCCAGCTTGGAAGCTTCACCATGCTCCATTGGGTTGCTCACGAAACCACAGAGATCCTTGTTGGTCAGGTCGGTCTGCAAACCGTAGGTAGGACCCTGCATGATGATATGGCGTGCATAATCAGTTACAGGGAAGTTCCACCAGTAATAAGCAGGGCGCTTGATACGGGAGTTCACCCAGTCGAGCGTCTCGCGGGTCAAGTCACTACATACCACATCACCCGTCCAGAATACGTTGATAGATGGATCGAGGGTGTTACCGAAGATAGCCAGAGAACCGGTTGGTTTTGGATTCGCCCAGAGACGGGTATAATCGGTAGGACACATCACGAGCGGTGTAACATCGCCCTTAGCCTTCACAAACTCCTTAGCCAAGCGGTTCAAGAGTTCAGACTGCTTCACTGGGTTGGCACCCTCACCGGAAATATCATCAAAGAAGATAGCGAAAGAACGTACACCGAGGTCGTACATCAAGTCAAGCTTGTGAACCAGATTCTGATAGTCTTCCTCGTTCCACTTGATATCCTGTCCAGGATGGATAGCCCATACGAAATCTACACGGTTGCGACGGCAAGCCTGTACGAGTTCGCTGATGTTCTTAGCCTCTTTCTCAGGATAAGGCAAGCGCCAGTTAGGGCAGCTGTGATAAGGATCATCCTTTGGACCATAGAGATAGGTGTTCATCTTGTTCTTTCCATAATAATCGATGAGAGAAAGACGCACCTGATGAGACCAAGGCTCACCATAGAAGCCTTCTACCACACCACGGTTTGGAAGATCAGGGTAGTCGTTGCAAGTGGTATAAGGCATCTGACCCTTAGCCGTCTCGCTGTTTACAATCTGGCGCAAGGTCTGCAAGCCATAGAAAGCACCACGCTCATCGTATCCCACAATCTGGATACCCTTGGCATCAGCCTTCAGGCTGTAAGCACCCGATACAGGCTTCACTCCTGCTTTAGCAGCAAGCTTCTCACCGAAATCGATGGTCAGGCGAATGCCCTTGGCGTTAGCGGTCAGGAACTTCACATCATCCGCAAACTTACCTTTCTTGTCAATCACCTTGACACCCTTCTGCAGGTCGAGTCGGTTAGCAGCATCCACATTCAGGAGATGTGGTGTAGGACTCACGATGAGTCCGTGATGATCCAGTTTCTTACCAGGAATCATGTGCACGTCCTGCTTTTCAGAACGCTGGCCACTCAGGTCTTGTGCCTGAGTACCCTGTGCAAATGCAGCCATCAGGAGGGCTGCCATCAACATTTTTCTAGTCATAATGAATAGTTGGTTTAGGATTTATTTTTATAAAATTTTATATATTTACTAAAGCTTTTGCCCTTACAGGGCGCTTTGCTGATTGCCATTATAACCCAGGGTGTTGCCCTGGGCTAGGAGCTTCTGCCCTTTCAGGGCGTGTGGGGCATTTCCCTAGAAGTGAAAGACGCTTTCTACATTCTTATTCGTCTGTTCTGCGAATTCCTCCTCACTCACTCCGTATGCTTTCGCCAGAGTCTTGAGCACTTCTATCACGAAAGCGCTTTCATTGCGCTTGCCACGATAAGGCACGGGAGCCATATAAGGACTGTCGGTCTCCAGGATGATGCGATTCATCGGAACCGCAGCCGGAAGGTCTTCTCTGAGATGACTGCTCTTGAAAGTAGAAACACCGCCGATACCCAGCACGAAGTTATCGAACGAGAGAAGCTCTTCTGCCTCCTTCTGATTGCCGGTGAAACAGTGGAAGACGCCGCCAGGCAGGTCTTTCTGATATTGACGGAGCAAGTGCACCATCTCATTCTGTGCCTTGCGGCAATGAATCATCAGGGGAAGACGGGTTTCTACCGACCATTTCACCTGTTCCTCGAATGCCTCCAACTGCTCCTGCTCGAACTCACGACTCCAGTAATAATCGAGTCCGATTTCGCCAATGGCTATGAAATCAGAAATCTGCATCTTCCTGAGTTCAGCCAGCTGATCCTTCCAGTCTGCCTTCACCTCTTCGGGATGCAAGCCAATCATAGGATAGGCGTAGCCCGGATATTCCCGACTCAATGCTAGGACAGCGTGCGTGGTCTTCACGTCGATGGCAGGCAAGAACACCTTGCCTACCCCCGCTTCCTGGGCTCGAGCGAAAGCTTCCGCTCTATCCTCATCAAACTCTTCTGCATCGAGATGAGTATGCGTATCTATTACTTTGAACATTGAACTTCTTTACTTTGAACTTTGAGCTTTGAACTTTAAACTTGATGATTAATACTGGCGCTTCATCATTTTCTGTGCATACTTCGCCAACTCTTCCTTGCGATCAGCAGGCACATTCACAGCATCAAGATACTTCTTGCTCTGCTCGAAGTAATAGGCAATCTTATCCTGTGCCATCTTGTCGATACCGATCTCGTTATAGAGACGGGTAACAGCAGCCACCTTCTCATTGCGGTCGAATTCCTTGGCATCCACCCATTTCTGGAGTTCAGCACGCTGGGCATCGTTGGCATGGTTGAAGGCATTGATGAGCATGAAAGTCTTCTTGTTGGAAGTGATATCACCACCAATAGCCTTACCAAACACCTTGGAATCACCATATACATCGAGGAAATCATCCTGCAGCTGGAAAGCCAAGCCGATCTGCTCGCCAAACTTATAGAGATTGTCAGCATCCTCAGCAGAAGCATCAGCCAGGATGGCACCAATCTTCAGGGCACAAGCCAGAAGCACACTGGTCTTGAGGCGAATCATCTCGATATACTCCTCTTCCTTCACATCATTGCGGTTCTCAAACTCCATATCATACTGCTGTCCCTCTCCAATCTCAAGGGCTGTAGTAGTAAAGAGCTTCATCACCTTGGCAAGATGCTGATCGTCGCACTGTGCCATTCTCTCGTAAGCCAACACCAGCATACTGTCACCAGAGAGGATAGCAGTATTGGCATCCCACTTCTTGTGTACAGTCTCATGACCACGACGGAGGTCAGCATTATCCATCAGGTCGTCGTGCAAGAGAGTATAGTTGTGATAAGTCTCAAGAGCTATCGCATTCATCAGAATCTTCTCAGGATCATTCTTGAAGAGATTGTATCCCAAGAGCATTAAAACAGGGCGAATACGCTTTCCACCTAAAGAGAGTACGTACTTCACCGGTTCGTAAAGCGACAATGGTTTACGATTGTATGGGAGATTTGCCAGGAAATCATTCACCATTACCAATAATTCTTCTGATGTCTTCATATCTATCATATTTCTAATTTATAATATCTGATTTATAATCTGTCTTGAAATTGAGTATTCAGTTATTTTATCTTTTATAACTGGAATACCACCGGAACGGCAATCATGGTACGGCACACCTTATTTTTGTCCATACCCGGTTTCCATTTGGGCATCATCTTCATCACGCGGAGCGCTTCAGCATCAAGGGCAGCATCCACCGAGGTACTTACCTTGGTATTGGCGATGCTTCCATCCTTGTTCACGATGAAGGTTACCACCACCGTGCCTTGTACCTTGTTATTCTGTGCCACCTGCGGATACTTCAGGTTCTTGGTGAGCCATTGCATAAATGCCGACCAGCCTCCCGGAAACTCCGGAATCTTCTGCACCACGGTAAACTTGATAGGAGCCTCAGCCTGTGTATCTGCCGGATCCACCGCTGTCTCAGGAGCCGCCTCCTTGACGTCAGCCCCTTCAACTACACCCGAACCATCACCGATTACCAGCTCGCTGGTAGTAGTGCTGATCTTTTCCGGTGTCTTCTTGAGCATTTGCTGCTCGGTAGGTTTCACCTCCTGGGTGATAGCCTGCGAGGCAGGTGCCTTCGCCATAGCCTCCGCACTCACCATATCTTTCTGGTCGGGCGGAGTTGACATTTCCATATCTTGCGAAAGATCTTCAAAGTTCTCTGCCCAGTCGTCATCTCCCTGCGGATTTCTGGAATATTGCAATCCTACAAAAAGAAGCGTAAAGGCAATAAGGAGTCCCAGCAGGAAAAAGGTTACCCGCTTGTCATCCAACTGTGCACGATCTGATTTCTTTATTTCCACAATATCTATTATCTACTATTTGCAGACTTGTTCACCCGTTTTTGGGGTCCAAACTGCAATATTTTACATTCTCTTTCGTTATTTTCTACGAAAACATTGCAAATTTACGTCTTATTTCTCAAAAAAGCCGTATCTTTGCCAAAGAATTAGATATTTTAAATGAAAAAAGTTGTTTTTTCCATTATATTGACGCTTTTCGCGACAAAAATGGGGGCTCAAGAGAGTCAGACGGGGTATAACTTCCTCCGACTCCCCGTCAGTGCCCATGCTGCTGCCTTGGGAGGCGATAACATCACCTTGATAGAAGATGATGCGGCACTTGCTTTCCATAACCCAGCCCTGCTGGTTTCGGTGAGCGACCGTACCCTCAACTTCAACTACATGAACTATATGAAGGGGGTGAATATGGCATCAGCTTCATTCAACCGCATCGCCGGAGAGAAGGCTTCGTGGGCGGTATCGGCGCAGTATGTGGATTATGGCAAGATGAAGCAGACCGATGAGAACAACATCCAGATGGGTGAATTCTCGGCTAAGGATATCTGTCTGGCGGGTACATTCTCCTACCTGCTCAGCGAACGCCTCGTGGGTGGTATCACCGCCAAATTCATCACCTCGTATATCGGTGATTACAACTCCATCGCCATGGGAGTGGATCTGGGACTCAACTACTACGATTCGGAAGAAGAGTGGTCGGTTTCCGCAGTAGCCAGAAACCTGGGTGGACAGCTCAAGGCTTATGATGAAGAATACGAGAAGATGCCGATCGACCTACAGGTGGGTGTCAGCAAGCACTTCATCAATACCCCCTTCCGCGTTTCAGCCACCTTGGTGAACCTGAACCATTGGGATAAGGGAATCAGAAACCATGCGGTATTAGGTGCCGACCTGCTTTTGGGCGAAAGCCTCTGGCTGGGAGCCGGCTACAACTTCCGACGCCACGATGAAATGAAAATCGTAAACGGAGAAGATGAGACCAGCAGCCATGGAGCCGGATGGTCGTTTGGTGGCGGTATCAATCTGGAGCGCTTCCATCTCAACATCGCCTACGGCAAATACCATGTCAGCAGCAACAGTCTGCTGCTGAATATCGACTACAGATTATAGAATACAGATTTATAAACAGATAAACTTTTCAGATTTAAAGACATGAAGAAGATTACAATAGCAATTGACGGTTACTCTTCTTGTGGAAAGAGTACCATGGCAAAGGATCTTGCCAAGGAAATCGGATATGTGTATGTAGATACAGGTGCCATGTATCGATCAGTTACGCTCTATGCCCTGCGCCACCAGCTCTTCGATGAGGATGGCAAGGTAAAGGTAGCAGAGTTAGAGGCTGAGATGCCAAACATCCACATCTCTTTCAAGTTCAACGCCGAAACCGGTCGCCCAGACTGCTACCTCAACGGTGAGTTGGTAGAAAAGGAAATCCGCTCGCTGGAGGTTTCCAATCACGTAAGTCCAGTAGCAGCCATCCCATTCGTAAGAGAGGCATTGGTAGCCCAGCAGCAGAAGATGGGCGAAGACAAGGGCATCGTGATGGATGGCCGTGACATCGGTACCACCGTTTTCCCTAACGCAGAACTGAAGATCTTCGTTACGGCAAGCTCTCAGGTAAGAGCACAGCGCCGTTTCGATGAGCTCAAGGAGAAAGGAATGCCTGCCGACTTCGAGGCTATTCTGAAAAACGTAGAGGAGCGTGACTACATTGACACCCATCGTGAGACTTCTCCTTTGCGCAAGGCTGATGATGCCATCACACTCGACAACAGTGAGATGACAATTCCGGAACAGAAGGAATGGTTGATGAAACAGTATCAAAAAGCCGCAGAAAAGTAACAAAAAGCTGCTTTGTCGTAGAATGTCCAAAGACGATTGCAAAAATATATTAAAATTTCAGTTTAATATAAAAAAACTGCCATTTTAAAGAATTGGCTTTGCAAAAAAACGTTGTTTTATTTATCTTTGCAGACATAATGACAAGGTAGTAATGATATAGATTATAAATTTTGAGTTAATTACTGTTTTTTGAAGGTGATAAGTCCTCGTGAGAAGATTTATCACCTGTTTTTATTTGATGAGATGAATCATCAGATTACCTGTTTCTCTTTATGATAAGGTATCCTTGATGATTTTCTCCTTACATTCTTCCATCAGCCATTTAGGAGTACTGGTAGCACCGCAAATGCCAACGGTATTCACGCCCTTCAACCAATCCATATTGATTTCCTCGGCACTCTCTATCTGATAGCTGTTAGGATTCACACTCTTGCACTCCTTGAAGAGCACCTTTCCATTGCTGCTCTTTCTGCCACTGACAAAGAGGATGACATCATGCTTGCTGGCAAAGGATGCGATGTTTGGCATTCTGTTAGCCACCTGGCGACAGATGGTATCAAAGCTCTTGAAGGTTGCGCCCTCTACGATATGCTCCTGACAATACTCGATGATGCGATGGAACTCATCCAGACTCTTGGTGGTCTGGGAATAGAGATAGATATCACGGTTGAAATCCAACTTACCTACTTCCTTCAGATGCTCTACATCCTCCAACTTCTCTACCACGAGGGCATGACTCTCGGTCTGTCCTACCAGACCCAACACCTCGGCATGACCTTTCTTGCCGAAGATGACAATCTGCGCCTCCGGATTGCTCACATACTGCTTCTTGATGCGGCGCTGCAACTGGAGTACTACCGGACAGGTAGCATCAATAATCTCAATATTGTTCTTCTCTGCCAGCGCATAAGTCTCAGGCGGTTCACCATGGGCACGAAGCAGCACCTTCACACCGTGAAGCTCCTTCATCTCCTCATGGTCGATGGTGATCAGCCCTGCCTCATGCAGGCGCTCCACCTCCATGCCATTATGCACAATATCACCCAGGCAGTAGAGTGTACTGCCCTTTTCCAACTCTTCTTCAGCTTTCTTGATGGCAGTGGTTACGCCGAAGCAGAAACCACTACCATTATCTATTTCTATCTGCATTACTTTACATTTATTCTAATTACAACTTTGGCATTCTCCGGATCATTGGTAATCATGAGAATACGAGGATGCTTGGCACGCGACTTCTTCAGATCGGCAGCCACGGCTGTCACCTTCATCTTCACGGTCTCTCCCGGCTGAATCTTGCTCTTCTTCAACTGTACCTGCAAGCCCATGGTAAACATCTGCATGCTTCGGATATCCAAAACCGACTTACCCTTGTTGGTAACCAGGATTTCACCCTTGCGCTTCTTTTTGCCGTTGAAGCTTCCCAGATTCAGATCGGTGGTAGAGAGTTCCACCTTCGGTGCCTGTTCCTTCTGCTCAGCAGTCAACTTGTCGAAACTTGGCAGTAGAACGGCAGAAACCACGATTTCCTTCTCTGGAGCAATCTTATCACCAGGACGCTCACCCAGATAAACAGAAGTCTGATTCAAGCCGAAATCATGCAGCTTCTTCGAATCCAGCACGAAGGTAATCTCTGCGGAACGGTGAGGTGCCACCTTGGATGGCGAAACCGTCGCCTGGAGATAGTTAGGAAGATGCATTACCACAGGCTCCATCATCTCCTCTGTAGGATTGAAGATATGGATGCGCTGTACCGGACGGTCGCCACGGTTTACATCATCAAACTCCACCTCCTGGGCATCCGACTTGAGTTCGCCAAGCAGTTCATTATATGGACCTGCGAAATCTACCACATTGCTCACTACCCTACCACGCATAGAGAGGATAAAAGGTTCCTCCGATGCATTGCTATAGAGGCATATCTGCTTGTGGAAGGTGCCCATCTGCTTCGCATCATACACCGCCTTGACCAAGAAGCTGTCGCCAGGAGCCACACTGTTCTTCGGATACACAACCTCTGTACATCCGCAACTCTTATACACCTGATGGATGATCAGCGGTTTGCTGCCCTCATTCTTCATCAGGAACTCAGCGGTCACCGGCTTGCGGAATACTACCTGTCCACAATCCACAATCTCGTTCTGAGTACTTATTTTCTGTGCCGACGCAGACACCGCCAACAGCGATGAAAGCATCAATATATTCATTCGTTTCATACTATTCTATTCGTAATTATCAATCCTTATATTAATTATTAACTGTCATCTTATATGCCTCCGTACGACCACCAAACTCCGGACTGTAGGTACACTCTGCCGTGCAGGATCCCGACTGGTAGTCGCCCTTACGGTCGACATAATATTCCATTTCTACGAAATGCTTACCTTTAGATAAACGATCAAAATAGAAATTTGTTGTATTATCCTTAGGAGAAACATAACATTCCATACCCCACTGGTAACCGCTCAGCTGACTGACAGGCTCCAGACAGGCGGCACGTTTGTCCACAATCTTCACGAAATCGTAGTCACGGTCGGCAGTAATGGTGATGATGACCTTGATCTTATCACCCACCTTCGCCTTCTTCTGGTTTTCAACCTTACGGCTAACCTTGATGCCCGATTCCAGAGAAGCTATTTCGCTAAGCGGCTGCTTGAACTCTGCATACACGGCACCCCAGCTGGTATAATCGCTCTTCTTGCTGATGCTCAGGGTAGATGCCTTACCCGCCTTTTCAGTCCTGACATAACCCAACGTAGTAGAATCCTGCGGCATCGGGAGCAGCTTGCCATCCAGTTTCAGAACGGCATTCTCAGCCTTTCTGTTCCAGTTGCTCTCATTACCCTTCATAAAGGCATAGACGGCATCCACGGTATTCACTGGCGTATCCCAAACCTGGGTGCGCTTCGACATTAGGAGCCAGCGCTGCATCTCCTCGATGGTCTGCTGTTTGCTAATAGCAGACGATGCTGATGAAATAGCAGCTATAGACTGAGCATCCAAAGCCTGCAGAGCCTCGATGGCAGCCACCTCCGTTGGAATCTTATAGTTTCTCCAACTATAGTACGCCTTGCGAGTATCATAATATCTGCCCATATCCTCACGATAGACGGAATATTCCTCCATGCTCTTCAAGTAGTCGGCAGCCGTCTTGTAATCGTAGTTTAGGGCGAGTATCACAGCAGCCTTCGCCTTGCCATAGATGGTCAACGAACCCGTCATCTTCTTCAGTTTTCCGAGGAGATAATCCATGTCATTCAAAGCAGGAGCTTTGAGTTTCACACAAGTCCCATCCATTGCGACAATATAGAGATAATGCAAAGCCATCTCGCTAGGATTCACCTTGTGCTTTTTCTCCTCCTGCTTCTTCATTTCTCTCACTTCCTGGGCAGTCTGCCAGGAGAGATAATTGATGGCGGAAGTCAGCATCTTGGCGGTGGATTTCTGAACACCGGCAACGGCATTCAGACGAACCATCATTTCGGCTACCGACGTTGTCATGTATCTGCTGCCCTTCATTCCATTCCACCAGGAGAAGGAACCGTTAGGGTTCTGCAACTTCTTCAGTTTCTCCACCTGATTCTGCAGACGAATGATCTCCTGAGAGAGATTCTTCTGAGAATGATTATCCAAAGAGAGAGTCTTCTGGATATGGGTGGTGATGGTATTGGCGTAGATGGCAGACATCAGCGAAATGGCATCCTCCTCATCCGGATTACTGATAGCAGGCAGCGCCTTCACCATCAGCCAACTTGGATTGTTGGTATATTCCACGGTCACCTTCGCATCCGCTGCTCCCTTCGCCTGCTTACCCTCCTTGTTCAGGAAGAGTTTGCTCAGGTCGAAGTTCTGCTCACCCTTCTGATGCAGGGTGATAGGCAGGGTGTTCACCACGAGTTCACGGTTGCTCAAAACCGGCAGGTAATGCTGTTCACCATCGCTGTAGCCATTACCGGCAGCCACCACCTTATTAATATATACGCCTTCTTTCAGTCCCTGGACATCAAAGGAGACGGTAGCAGAACCCTCGGCATCGATACGATAGCCCTGGGTCTTCTGCCAAACCACCTTCTGGGTTTCGGCATCCAGAATCTGCATGCGGGCATTGCCGCTCACCTTCTTGTCAGAAGTGTTGAAGAGTTTCACCACGATGCAACTTTTGTCGCCTTCACGCAGGAATCGAGGCATGTTAGGCTGTACCATCACGGTTTTCTGAGCCACAGCCTCATCAACCAGACAGCCGTTTCTCATCTCCTTGTCGTGCGCCAAGCCCATAAACTTCCAGGTAGTCACGCTCTCCGGCAGGGTGAAATTGATAGCCACATTGCCCTGGTTGTCGCTCTCCAAGGCAGGATAGAAGAAGGCGGTCTCGTTCAGGTTTTCACGAATCTGAACCTTGTCGAGGAACTGTCCTGCGTCTGAGCCTGAACCGCCAGCAAACTGCGGCATCTCCTCTACTACATCAAAAACCTTGTTGACAGATGGAGCAAAAGCACCGACACGAGCCATCTTAGAACCACGAATTCTCATGACTTTCGCTTCTTCTCGTACCAGCTCGTCTTTCTGTATACGAACAGACTCAACGGTTCCGCCAGAAGAACGTTCCAACTTGCTCAGTTCCACAGCTTGCATATAACCATAATAGCTAAAGTATTTGCCATCAAACTGATCCACATCCAACTCCTTTTCATCATAATACTTGGTAGGATAAGTACCAGCCAATCCCATCTCATAATACTTCAGATTGCTCTTCCAATAGCAGTCTGGCAACCACTGGCTGAATCCCAGTGACATTTCCCAGGTATGTTCAGCCAACTGGTCGAGCGACTTATCATAAAGCACACTCATCAGCTGTGCCTTGGCTGGCTTGCCGTCGGGAGTCGTAATCTGCAAGGTCCACTTCTCCTTCTGTCCCGGAGTGAGACGGTCGCGGAAAGTCTTCCAGGTGATGTTCAACTTCTTCTCCGGCAAAGGACGGGCGATGCTGATTTTTCTGGTATAGCATTCGCCATTCTTCACGAAACTATAATTAATCACCACACCCGAAGCATATTCCGGCTTGTAGGTGAATGGCAGGGTAACGATGCTGTCGCCCAACTCCCAGGCACCCTTCTCCAGCAGTTTGTTGCCAGCGATGATGGAATAAACGATGTGCGCTCCGTTTTCAGAAGAACCCACCTGCACATATACCGGTTTTCCATCACGCGGGAAGGTCTTCGCCGTCTGATAATACCATTCAGTGGTTGGCTCCATCGGATGGGTATCCTTGATGCTGAAGAGGGTGAACTTCTGCTGCAGGGTGTCCTGTCCGCAGATTGCCTCCATCTCATGCACACCTGATGGCAATACAGCCATAGAAATCTGCGCATTCGCCTCGGCATCCTTCCATTCGCCCTTGTCGATGCGGTACTTCAGGTTGCTGGATATCTCCATACCGCTGGCATTGCGGTAAGCAAAGGTCACCGTCTTCAGACTGTCTGCCTCAATACGCTTAGGAAGATTCACCGTGAGGATGGTTGGCTTGGTGCCCAGAGGCAGACTCATCACACCCTCGTGGCTCTCACCGCTGATGTCGGTAACGATGGCTGAGACCTCGAAGTTGAAGAAACGGGCGATGCGCATGAAATCGCTCATATCAGCCTCGTCTTTTCCTGACAAGGAAGCCTCCAGCGGAATCTCCACATCGAAGGTTCCGTCCTCACGAGTCACGCAACTGTCAGTCTTCACCAACTGTCCGGCAGAGCCTGCGCCCCACCACCAGAGCTGGTTTCTGCGGGTCACCTGATACTCCACTTTGGCGCCCTGCACTGGTACACCGGCGTAGGTCTTTGCCGAAGCCTTCACCACTACGGTGTCGCCCCAGTTATATTTCTCGTTCACCTTCGGGAAGGTAATCTCGAAGGTTGGACGCTTGTATTCCTCCACACGGAAGGAACTGTTAGCTCGGTTATTCACGGATACATGATACATGCCTGTCTGTCCACCTTGAGGCAATTCGAAATCCACAGATGCCGTACCATATTCGTCGGTTGTAGCCTTCTGCTCAGCCACCTGCTTCCAGTTGGCATCCCTCAGGATAAACTTCAGTTCCATGCTCTTTCCCGGCACACTGGCATCCAGGCCTTTCTTCACGATATAGGAAACGGCTGTGGCATGCACCTTCTGGCCCGGGCGATAGATGGCACGGTCGGTAAACAACTGATATTTCACCTCATCATCCTTCTTCTCGTAATAGCGGGCACGTGAGAGGTAGATATCCTTGGCAGGCGCAAACTTATCTGTAGATGTGTAGATCAAGACGTTTCCATCCACATTCTTGAAATAAGCCTCGCCCTGGTCATCTGTCGTCATTCGGGCATGAATGACTCTCTTGAACTTGCCCGTCTTGTCGTCATAGTTTCTGTCATAAAGCACTATCTTCGCACCTGGAACAGGTTGACCGTCGGTAGCATTCACCACCACATAGCGATGCCTGTCATCAGGCAACTGCTGAATCATCACCGCCAGATTGCTGACATAGAAGAGTTCTCGCTGCGGAGCAATGCCGGTATTATCCGAAGTCACCTCCATCAGATAGGCGCCTAATGGCAGATTGCCTCCTATTTCGATGGAATCCTTCACCTCTTCGTAATCCGGACGACCATAGTAGTTGCGGCTGAAATCCTTCTGATGCAGCTTCGTAGTCTTCTTCAGGAGCATCTTATAGGTAGCCTCATTCTGGACATCATATTCATTATCCGCTGTGATATTGAGACGGGAAAGCCGAATGTTCAGATTCTGGAGATTGCGCACGTTCAGATGAACCCACTTCTTTTCCGAAGGGCAAAGCACCAATGGCATATCCTGCACCTGGAACATCGGTTCGGTGAGTCGCTTCTGCGCATTCCTCAGCACATTCATTCTCGACCATCCGCCCCATCTATTCAGTGCATAGTTGATATAGTTGAGCTTATCCTGCGGTTTGGCATCGGTAGCACCTTCCATGAAGCGGAAGTGCTCCACGGCAAGTTCGCCTGCCTCCGGAATATCCTGATAGACGTGGATGAGCGAGTCGATGGTATTCAGATACTTCGACTTTCTGACCTCTCTTACGTCATCCTGGCGGTATTTCTCGATAAGCTTGTAGGCACAGAGACAGGCTGCACCCCGATTTTCCACCTTATTATAATAGGTGTACATCAGCAGATACGCCTCCTTGCTGTCAGCTTCGAAACCGATGAGATGCAGCAGATCATTCTTGAACGAACTGCCATCCACACCCTTCAGCGTCAGCGGCACATACCCGGTAGAAGCATTTCTGGCAAGAAGTTCAGGCTGCTCCAGGGCTTTCTTGAAGAACTCCTCGCTCTTCTTCCCATTCACCTCCCTATACACCTTGCCGAGCACGGCATATCTCACAGCCTTCAGCACGGGGTCTTTCGCTTTCAGTGCTTCCGTTTCCATCCGCTTCACATTGGGCGTCAGCGAGTCGGGCGAAATCTCTCTCCAGAGTATAGCTTGCCTTATCTCAGCCGCCAGCAGCTGCCCGTAGTCTTTCGCCGCCGTAGCCTTGGAGATGATTTTCTTCATCACCCCTATCTCGCTCTTGGGCTGATCCTTCTGAGCGATGATATCAGCTTGCTTCCACAAGTTGTCGTAGGTTTGAGCCGTTGCTTGCAGCATGGCAAACACGGTTATGAGGAGTGTTATAATGTTTCTTTTCATAAGCCAATTGTATGTTATGTTAATCGCAAATTGTTAAACATCTAACTTTTCAATGCAAAAATACAAAAAATATCTGTTTTCTAACCTATAAACTGAAACTTTTTATTATCTTTGCACCAAATTCATGCAAAAATTCTAAAAATAAACATTAAAAAAACAATGGTAGAGAAAAAGTATGGTCATTTTGATGACGCCAATCGCGAGTACGTGATTACTGACCCAAAGACCCCATGGCCTTGGATCAACTATTTGGGTAACGAGGATTTCTTCTCGCTTATCTCCAACACAGCAGGTGGGTATTCTTTCTATAAGGATGCCAAGTTCCGTCGTCTCACCCGCTATCGCTACAACGGGGTACCTATGGATAATGGTGGTCGCTACTTCTACATCAAGGATGGCGATACCGTCTGGAATCCAGGCTGGAAACCATGCAAGACGCCACTCGACAGCTATGAGTGCCGCCACGGCATGAACTATACCCGCATCACGGGCAGCAAGAACGGCGTAGAGGCAAGCGTTCTCTTCTTCGTTCCGCTCCATACCTGGGCAGAGGTTCAGAAGATGACGCTCAAGAACCTGTCGCATGAAGCAAAGACCCTCAAGGTGTTCTCCTTTGCAGAATGGTGCCTCTGGAATGCCGCTACCGATATGGAGAACTTCCAGCGCAATTTCTCTACAGGCGAAGTGGAGATAGAAGGCTCTACCCTCTATCACAAGACGGAATACCGTGAGCGCCGCAACCACTACGCTTTCTATACTGTAAATACAGAGATTCAGGGCTACGATACCGACCGTGAGAGCTTCATCGGACTCTACAACGAGTTTGCCGAACCGGAAGCTGTACTCGAAGGCAAGCCACGCAATAGTTTTGCACATGGCTGGAGCCCTATCGCATCACACTATATAGAGGTAACCCTGAAGCCGGGCGAAAGCCGCGACCTCATCTTCCTCCTGGGATACGTAGAAAACGAACAGGACAAGAAGTTCTCTGCCAAGAAGGTGATCAACAAGGAGAAGGCACATCAGCTTATCAACAAGTTCGATACCACTGAAAAGGTGGATGCAGCCTTCGCCGAACTCAACCAGTACTGGGATAACTTGCTGAACATATTCACCGTGAAGAGCGGAAACGACAAGTTAGACCGCATGGTGAACATCTGGAACCAGTATCAGTGTATGATTACCTTCTGCATGTCGCGTTCTGCAAGCTTCTTCGAGAGCGGCATCGGCAGAGGCATGGGCTTCCGTGATTCCAACCAGGACCTTGTGGGCTTCGTTCATCAGATACCTACCCGTGCCCGCCAGCGCATCATCGACATCGCCAGTACCCAGTTCCCTGACGGCGGCTGCTATCACCAGTATCAGCCGCTCACCAAACGAGGCAACAATGATATCGGTGGCGGTTTCAACGATGACCCTTGCTGGCTCAGCTTCGGCACCGTGGCCTATATCAAGGAAACGGGCGACTTCTCCATCCTCTCCGAGCAGGTACCATTCGATAACCAGCCAGGCAGCGAGGTGAGTCTCTTTGAACATCTGAAGATTTCGATGAACCATGTAATCAACAACCTGGGTCCGCATAAGCTTCCACTCATCGGCAGAGCCGACTGGAACGACTGTCTGAACCTGAACTGCTTCTCCTGGGACCCTAACGAGAGCTTCCAGACCACCGAGAACAAGGGCGAAGGCAGCAAGGCTGAGAGCTTGATGATTGCCGGACTGTTTGTTGTTACCGGCAAGGATTACATCGCCCTCTGCAAGCAACTCGCCAAGGAGGCATCCAACTGCCGCGAAGGAGAGATAGCCGGACTTGCCGAGGAAGATTACCTGGTAGAAGCCGATCGCATGCAGCAGGCGGTAGATGCGATGAGCGAAGCCGTGAAGCAGCATGGCTGGGACGGTGAATGGTTCTTGCGTGCCTACGATTTCTTCGGCAACAAGATAGGCAGCAAAGAGAACGAGGAAGGCAAAATCTTCATCGAGAGTCAGGGCTGGTGTACCATGGCTGGCATCGGACTGGAAGAAGGCCTCTGCGCCAAGGCACTGGATAGCGCCAAGGAGCGCCTGGAGTGCGAGCACGGAATGGTGCTGAACAACCCAGCCTACACCACCTATCATGTAGAGATGGGCGAGATTTCATCCTATCCTGAAGGTTACAAGGAGAATGCCGGCATCTTCTGCCACAACAATCCTTGGGTCATCATCGGCGAAACCGTTGCCGGACGTGGCAATGATGCCTGGAACCATTATACCAAGATTCTGCCAAGCTATGTAGAGGAGAAATACCAGACCCTGCACAAGGTGGAACCATACGTCAACTGCCAGATGGTAGCCGGCAAGGATGCCGCCAAGCCTGGCGAGGGCAAGAACTCCTGGTTAACCGGTACAGCCGCCTGGATGTGGTACACCGTATCAGAATTCATCCTCGGTATCAAACCGGATTACGAGGGATTGAACATCGACCCATGTCTCCCAAGCACCGCCCATGAATACGAGGTAACCCGCAAGTTCCGTGGCGGCGAATACCACATCATCGTGAAGAATCCTGAAGGCAGGGAGAAAGGCGTGAAGCAGATTACCGTAGATGGAAAGACCATCGATGGCACCATCATCCCTTGCCAGAAAGGCAAGCACGAAGTGATTGTAGAAATGTAATCGATTAATTCAAAATAATAATGAAGAAAATTTTATGTTTTGTGGCAGCTCTGGCTGCCACAACTTTTATCACAACAACCAGTACAAGCTGCAAGTTTGCACCCGATCAGCACGACGGCGACACGGTAGCCGCCAGCGAATTCTATCCGGAAGATACATCAGCTATCCACGCCAAGAAGATGGCGAAGATGGCGGCAATCAAAGCCGGCAAGGATAGTGTGGGCATCTACTACATCGGCAGTGGTTCCACCAAGGACATCATCCAGCTCGTCTCCTATCCATCCCGCCGCGATACAATGATATACAGCAAGACCCGCCACATCAAGGTAAAGGGTAATGCCGATATCAACCACGTGGTCCGCGTAGATTACTACCTGCTCAACGGCAAGGATTCATTAGTGAAATATGTGGAGGAAGTGGAGCTCAAAACAAAGGAATAAAGCACCCCAAGCACTAAAAAAGGCTAGCATGCAAAAACGCACGCTAGCCTTTTTCATATTTCATTCAACCAGGATTTCAAATCACTTAACTGAACTTTCGTAATATGCTAAAGCCTATCAACTAATCATAAAATCCCGGCTGCTTGTACTTTATGCCCAGCTCATCATCCACAGTGGCGATGACACCCTGAATCTGTCCCATGGCAAACATGCGGCCCAGGAGGGTGTAACCGGCATTGTGACCGTGGTTGCTCTCATCGAATACGCCGCCTGGCTCATCGGTAAAGGTCATACCGTGATCCACACGCATCGGCAATCGGCGACCCGAATTACACTTGCCTTCCTGCTCTGCCTTCTCGAAGATGCGGCAAAGCTCTATCAGATGGCCACGACCACCCAGGTGGGAAGCCTCGGTGAAGTTACCGTTAGGGAAGATGTAGCAGGAACGAAGGTGAACGAAATGGGTGCGGTCGGCAAACTGCTTTGCCATTGCCACACAGTCGTTGTGCTCACCGGCAGAGAAGGAACCTGCACAGAATGTCAGACCATTGTGCTTGTTAGGCACGGCATCCAGCATCCACTGGATATCCTCGGCACAGCCGATAATTCTTGGCAAGCCGAATACAGGATAAGGAGGATCGTCTGGGTGAACACACATGTTGATATCGTATTCATCACAGATTGGCATGATCGCCTCCAGCCAGTATTTCATATTCTCCTGCAGCTTCTTCTTGTCTATGCCATCGTAAAGCTTCAGCAGGTCGCGGAACTTCTGTACAGGAGCCGAGTCACCCTCGCTGAAGTTACCAGAAACAAAGCCCTGGGTCTTGATGATGATGTTCTCTACCAAGGCATGATCCTGCTCTGGAGTAGAAGTCTTCTTGATTTCATCAGCCTCAGCCACGAGGTCTCTGCCCCACTTGTGCTCCTTAGAGAATTCAGCCCAGTCCTCACGGGCACCTTCACGCTGGAGGATATAGATGTCGAAGTAGGCAAACTCGCCCCAGTTCATATAGAGATTGTTGGCTCCGTTAGGATTCTCGTGTGCCAAATCGGTACGTGCCCAGTCCAAAACCGGCATGAAGTTGTAGCAGATGCACTTGATGCCTTCCTCGCCCAGGTTTCTCAGACTCTCCTTATACACCTCAATCTGATGGTCACGGTCAGGACCGCCATACTTCAGAGTCTCCACCACTGGCAGCGACTCCACCACGCTCCATTTCATACCATAAGACTCGATATACTCCTTCAGTTCGTGAATCTTCTCACGAGTCCAAACCTCACCCAGAGGCACATCGTGCAATGCAGTCACGATACCCTCCACACCTATCTGTTTCAGCTGAGCAAGCGTAATCTTATCCTTCTTGCCAAACCAGCGCCATGTTCTTTCCATATATCTTTATATATAATGTATTGGTTAAATCAAAAAAATGAATTATCTTGCAGCAACGTACTTGTGCAATGTCTGTCTTACGGCACCCTTGCCAGCGAAGAGTTCCTTCACCATGCCTTCTATCTGCTCGCCGAAGCCAGCCTCGTAGAGATCGAGTCCGAATACATCCTTGCGAGAATAGAGATTCTTCAGGCAAGAGTAGTCCTGATCCGCCTTGCCTACCTCCAGAGGAGCCACGATGGTCTGGAGTTCTGCCAGCAATGGGTCGGAAGATGGCTCAAATGGCTTCAGGTTATCATCCAATGCCTTGAGATAGCGGGCGTAACCTGCCAGCACCAGCGGAATCAATATCAAATTATTCTTGTCGAGACCACGGTCGATATACTTCTTGATGGTCTCACCGAAACGGATAGAGAGTTTCTGACTGGTATCGGTAGCAATGCGCTGAGGAGCATCTGGCATGAAAGGATTAGGCAGACGCTTGTTGATTACGGTGCCGATAAACTCGTATGGGTTCAATACGCCTGGGTCTGTAACCACCGGCATTGCCTCGATATAACCGATCTTCTGGATAAAGGCACGCAGGTCCTCATCTGCCATCTCGGCAGAAATCAGGGTATAGTCGAGCATGCAGCCATAGATAGACATCGCCGTATGCAGCGGATTCAGACAGGTAGTCACCTTCATGGTCTCCACCTCATCCACGGTCTTGCGGGTAGTATAGAGTGCACCACCCAACTCCAATGGCGGACGGCCGTTGGTATAGGTATCCTCGCACACGAGATACTGCACTTCCTCTGCATTCACGAAAGGAGCGGTAAAGGTATGCTTCTCAGTGATGATGGTATCATTGTCCTCGAAACCATCCTCAGCCAGCATCGCCTGCACCTTCTCATGAGGACGAGGCGTAATCTTGTCGATCATAGACCAAGGATAAGTCACCTTCTTGTCATCGTTGATATAATCCAGGAAATCAGCCTCCACGATGCCATCCTTCACCCAGCGCTCGGCATACGCCTTCACGCCCGCCTTCACGTGGTCACCATTGTGAGAGCAGTTATCAGTTGACTGAAGGGTAACCGGCAGCTTGCCCGCCTTGAATCTCTCGTAGAGGAGTGCAGTAAGCTTACCCATGGCAAAGACAGCGTCGAGACCACGAGCCAAATCGGCATCATTGAAGGAATAACCCTTCTCAGTAATGGTAAAGGTAACCATCTGCAGACTCGGTGCCTGGAAAATCTGAACCAAGCGAGCCCAATCCTCACCAAACTGCTTGTCAGCCTTCAGACTCTCCGTGATAGAAGCGATGACCTTCTTCTCGATGGTGCCGTTAGACTGGAGGCTCACCAGAAGCGAGAGGTTATGGTAAGGGCGATAAGCCTTGTCGATGATTTCGTAGTCGAAGCTTTCCGCCACGATGACGCCACGGTCGTACTTACCGGTGTTGAGAGCATCGTTGAGGATAGCGGCAGGGAACGCACGGAAAATGTTGCCTGCGCCAAAGTGAACCCAAGTAGGCTCATCGTGAGTCTTCTTGGCAACTGCTGCAATATCATAATGAGGAAGCTGATAACCTTTAGCTTCCCATTCTGCAGCCTGAAAGTTTTCAGAAAGAATGTCGTTCAGTTTCATACTTTTATATTTTGATGTTGTTTTATGTATTCGCCTACAAAAATACGAATAAACATCGAATCTCCCTCACATTTTCGCAAGAAAAAACAAAAACTGAACGAATAGAAATCTATTTTGAACAAAAAAGCATCCCCCACCCTTACATCAAAGTAAGAATGGGGGATGTTCATTCACGATACTATTTTCCATTCCAGGCTGTTCACCTCCTCCTTCACCGAGAAGTTCAAGCCTATCTTCACCACCATCTTGCCACTCATCTTGAAAGCGTCGGCATAGTGCTTTGTTTCTATCTGTGCGAGAGCCTCCTCGGCACTCTTGTTGAACTTCAGCTCCATCACGTAGATGGTATCAGCAGTCTCCAGCGTGATATCGATTCTGCCCTTCGCCGTATGCGATTCCACTATGATGCGATAGTTGGTGAGCAGGGCAAACATGATGTAGAGCGTCTGCTGCCAATGACCCTCATAGTGGGTGTTGTCGCAGTAAGGCACCGTCTCCAGAAAGTCGTTCAGCAGGCAGAAGGCAGCATCCATATCCCCCTTCTTTACCAATACCGACATCTTGGCGATGGTCGTGTTAGCTTTAGCCGACTTGTCCGTCAGATAATGAGGCAAGAGACTTCCATATAGCCCCACCCTTATCTCCTGGTTAGGCAATGCCAACAGGTACAATTTTGTAGGCTTGTCATATCCCTTGATGGTGACATACCCGCTCTGATAAAGCAAAGGTACGATGGTGGTCATCGTTTCGGTGGGGGCATCAAAGTCCTTCTTGCCCACCTCTATGGCCTCGCCAAGGTCTGCAGGCAGGAATTCATACTTTCTCATCATATTGATGAGATAGGTAGGAGTGCCCGATCCGAACCAGTAATCATCCATTTCCTGCTTGGCGAAGCAATTCAGCAAGCTGTAAGGATTGAAGACATCAGGCGATGGCCAAGTGAAGTGATAACCATCATAATGGTCTTTCAGCTCCTGGATGGTCTCCTCCCTGCTCAGTTCCAGATGCTCGGCAAGAGCATCGATATCATCGCTCATCTGGGTCAACAGTTCCTCCTTGGTGATGCCGCAGATGCCGGCGTATGGCTCGTCCATACTGACATTCGTGATGTTATTGAGCTCGCTGAAGATGCTGAGCTGCGAGAACTTCGTGATGCCCGTCAAGAAGACGAAACGGAGTAATGGCTCGCAATCTTTCAAGGGACTGTAGAAATTACGCATCGTATTGCGCAAAACATCGAGTTTTTCCATCTCGTGAGCTACATCCAACAGCGGAGCATCATATTCATCAATGAGCACCACCGCCTGTTTGCCAGTCTGTGCTGTAACGGTTTTTATCAAGTTGAGCAAACGGATGTTCGGATCTGGAGAATCACAATCCACTCCAAACCTATCCTCATTTTCCTTCAATATATATAAGAGATATCGATCCAGCTGTTCCTTCTCCATATGTTTGCCTCCAGCCAAACTGAAGTGCAGCACGGGATATTCATTCCATTCTTTCTCCAGCTTCTCGATGGCAAGCCCCTCAAAGAGTTCCTTCTTGCCCTCGAAATAACTTTGGAAGGTAGAAACCAGCAGCGACTTGCCGAAACGGCGTGGGCGACTCAAGAAGAAATACGTTCCATCCGTATGGGTCATACGATAGATATATTCCGTCTTATCTACATAGAACTTATCCTCCTTGCGGATCCGTTCAAATGTCTGAATTCCTATTGGATATAATTTTCTTGCCATAATCAAACGCTATCTATTTATTTGCAAATATACATCAATTCTTCCAAACAACCAAGCATTTCTACGATTTTAACAAAAAAAACAATCCCGGCCCAGAAATTCCATAGAATCTCCAAGCCGGGAACCAGCACCAGACCACCCATGGCAATCAGCATCACGGGAAAAACGACAGTCCACCCAGCCTTGGTATCGGCGCATGATGCACCTTTCTCTCGTCAGGCATGTCAAATTCACATTACCATGAACTGGGAGGCGAATTAGAAAAATCTGCGTTAATTTGGGAACACCTTATTATAATATGATTATTCACGGGAAAAAATATGGGGAAAAGTTTGGAGAATTCAGTTTTTATTGCTACCTTTGTGGGCGATTCTACCAAGAATCTATATTCTAAGAATAGAAATAGAGAAAAAAACAACTTACACATAATAGCTTATGAAGAAAAATATATACAAAGGTAATGAACTGATTAGAAGGCTGGTGATCATCGCCGACTTCTTCATCCTCAATTGCTTGCTATTGGGGCTCGTAAACATCGAGTTCCTTCATGTTCTCGCCTACCTGGATTTGAAAACAAAGAGTACATTCTTTATAGCAAACGTTGCTCTAGCCATCGGCGAATACAACTACAGTACCATCATTCATATAAGACGAATCGGTTTCCAGCAAGTACTTAAACGTACGCTCTTTCTGGTGCTTTGTACTACCGTCTGTTTCATAATCTTCCTGAAATTCTTCAGTCATGGTGGAGAAATATTTAGGTTCGGAATCTACTTCATCATCACATTCTATATTGCTTTGGTCATCAGTAGAATCTTCGAGCTCAAGTTTCTGAAATATCACCGTGCGAGAGGTAGAAACATTCGTACCGTGGTCTTCGTGGGTAGCGATCCTGCCGTAAGAGAAATGTACATTACCATGACCGAAGACCCTTCTGCGGGTTATATCGTGAAAGGCTATTATGCCAATGATGACATTGCTGGAGCACCTCAGGAACTGAAAAAACTGGGTACCATGGAGGATCTTAACAGAATTTTAGAGTCCAAGCTGAATGATACCATCAACGGTTCATCTTATGATTTGGATGAGGTTTTCTGCAGCTTGTCGCATCAGGAATCGGACCAGATTGTGAAGATCATGCGTTTCTGTGACAAGAACGTGGTGCATTTCTATTATCTGCCTCGTCTGTTCGGCGAATATAAGCTGCATCTGGATTCCCATAACTTTATGGGTAAGACGGTTTACACGAACCATCTTGAGCCGCTGTCTTCCATCTCGAACCGTATTATCAAGCGTGCCTTCGATATCACCGTGAGTGGTGTGATCTGTCTCTGTTTCCTGCCATTCATCCCGATCATTGCGCTGATTATCAAGATTCAGAGTCCGGGTCCTATCTTCTTCCGTCAGGCTAGAACGGGTCTGAACGGTGATACCTTCATGTGTCTGAAGTTCCGTTCGATGCATGTGAACAAGGATTCAGACAAGGCTCAGGCGACGAAGAATGACCCAAGAAAGTTTGCTTTCGGCAACTTCATGAGAAAGACGAATATTGATGAGTTCCCTCAATTTATCAATGTTTTGAAGGGCGATATGAGTATTGTGGGTCCTAGACCTCATATGTTGTATCATACAGAGGTTTATGGTAGTTTGATTGATAAGTATATGGTTCGTCACTTTTCGAAGCCTGGCATTACCGGTTGGGCTCAGGTAACGGGTTTCCGTGGTGAGACGAAGGAGCTCTGGCAGATGGAGGAGCGCATCAAGCGTGATATCTGGTATATCGAGAACTGGTCGTTCCGGCTTGACATCCGTATTATCTTCCTGACAGCAAAGAGTATTATCTGCCCGGATAAAAACGCTTATTAAAATTACTCCTCTAATGCCTTGATCTGCTTTTTGGGAGTTACACCCAGGTTTTTCAGGCTCTCTACCCTTCTCATTACATTGCCGGTACCATCATAAAGCTGCTTTTTCGCTTTATCATAGGTACCGGAGAGGCGAGTGAGGAGATCACCTATGCTCGTGAAGGTGTCTTCGAAAGTCGCTACCTTATCATATAAATCGGCTGCCGTCTTCACGATTTTCTCCACATTCTTGTTCTGACGGTCATACTGCCAGAGATTATACGCCAGTTGCAACGCCATCAGGAGATTGCTCGGAGATATGATGATAATCTTCTTCTGATAGGCATAGCGACTCAAATCAGGCTGCTGCTTCATCGCTGCAATATAACTCGTTTCGTTAGGGATAAACATCAGGACGAAGCCGATGGCATCTTCTACTAACTTCGAATAATCCTTCTCCGCTAACTCATCGATGTGCTTGCGCACACTCTGGGCATGCGACTTCATCAACCTCTCTCGCTCCTCATCGGTCTCTGCCGCCAAGGCATCGGTATAGGCGGTGAGAGATACCTTGCTATCTATCACCACGCTCCTGCCTTCCGGGAAGCGGACGATGACATCGGGACGGAAGTTCTTGCCGTTCTCATCCTTGGTGTTCTCCTGGATAAAGAACTCCTCGTCCTTTCGCAAACCGCTGTTTTCCAGGATGGTTTCCAATACCATCTCGCCCCAGTCGCCCTGCATCTTACTGTCACCCTTCAATGCCTTGGTAAGATTGGCGGCATCGGAACCGATCTTCGAGGTCTGCTCCTTCAGACTTGTTACAGCCTGCTGCTGTTCCTGATGGAAGAGTTTCATCGTTGCCTCGAAGGTACTCTGCAGTTCCTTCTTATTCACCTCGTTCTGGGTCTTGCTCTCTTCTACCGATTTCTTGAAATCGGCAAACTGCTCCTTGATAGGTTTCAGGAGTTCATCCATCTGGAGTCGGTTGTTTTCCTGGAGGGCTGACTGCTTGGCAGCGAGCTGTTCAGCAGCAGCTTTCTGCTGTTCGATAGTCATGCGATGCATCTCCTGCTTCAGGCTTTCGAGTTTCTGCGCCCACTGCTGGTCGCTTTCAGCACGGAGTTTTTCGGCAAACAGCCGTTCGTTCTCCATCTGGGCTTTCAAGGATTGAAGTTCAGAAGCATGATGCTGATTGCTCTGGTCGATGTTTGCCGCCAGCACCTGAGCCTTCGCAATGAGCTGAGTTTTCTCCTCTCCCGCCTTTTTTCCTTCCATCAGCTTGCCCACGAAGAATCCGATGGCAAGACCTATAACGATTCCTATTACTATTTCCATTTATCTTTGTTTTAAATGATTCTGTATATCTGCCAAAATTATGATGTGCAAAATTAATGCTTTCAAAACATAACACCAAACATCATAGGGGATTCTTGTAGATATTTAACTATTATGGAAAAAACAGGGAGAAATATGAGATTAAATGAAAATTTTGCATTATCTTTGCAGAAATAATTGAAACAAAATAAAGATATAGACTATGATCAAAAGATTATTATCCTTTTTAGACGCTTCGCCAGTGAACTTCCTGGCTGTGAAGAATATCTCTGAGGAATTGGAGAAGAAGGGGTTCAGACGATTGAACCCTGAGGAGCCATTGGGCAAGGTTGTGGCTGGTGACAAGTTCTTCGTTACCAAGAACGACTCTTCTATCTATGCTTTCCAAATCGGAAAGAAGACACTGGCTGATGCCGGTTTCCACATGATCTGCGCGCACTGCGACTCTCCTACCTTCCGCATTAAGCCTAACGCTGAGATGACTTGCGAGGGCGGCATCGTGAAACTGAATACCGAGGTGTATGGCGGTCCAATTATGTCAACCTGGTTCGACCGTCCACTCACTCTGGCGGGTAGAGTGATCGTAAAGGGCGAGGATGCGATGCATCCGAAGACTCTCCTGATCCATATCCAGCGACCTCTGCTGCAGATCAGTAATCTCGCTATCCACTTCAACCGACAGGTGAACGATGGCGTGAAGCTGAGCAGGCAGAAGGATGTGCTCCCTATCCTCGGCATCATCCATGATGAACTGGAAAAGGGCAATCTGCTGATGAACGTGATTACCGGCGAACTGAATATCCAGAAGGAGGATATCCTCGACTTCGATCTCTATCTGGCGGATGCCACTCCTGCCTGCACCTTCGGTGTACACGATGAGTTTATCTCTTCGGGAAGACTCGACGACTTGTCGATGTGCTGGGCGGGCGTAGAGGCTCTGACGGCGGCTGATGCCCAGGATACGACCCAGGTGCTGGCGATTTTCGACAATGAGGAGACGGGTTCGCAGACTAAGCAGGGTGCGGGAAGTCCTTTCCTCTCTTATATGCTGCAGCGCATCGCTCTTGCACAGAGCGGAACGGAGGAGGCGTATTATCAGGCAGTGGAGCGTGCCTTCATGATTTCAGCGGACAATGCGCATGCCTGGCATCCTAACTACAGCGAGAAGTTTGATCCAACGAATCATCCGATGCTGGGGGGCGGTCCGGTCATCAAGTTCAATGCGGCACAGAAATATGCGAGTGATGCGGTATCTGCTGCCATCTTTGCGAATATCTGTGAGGCAGCGGGTGTGCCTTGTCAGCGTTTCGTGAACCACAGTGATGTGACTGGCGGAAGCACTTTGGGCAATATCCTCGCCTCTTCCATTCCATTGAAGGGCGTGGACATGGGTAATGCCATTCTCGCCATGCACAGTTGCCGCGAAACCGGCAGCGTGATGGATCACGAATACTGCGTGAAGGCTTTCACGAAGTTCTATCAGCTGTAATTTGAAAGCTTTTGCCCTTACTATTATATTTGCACTTGGAAAAATAAAGAGGTGAAAAT
>OGKR01000194.1_pt1 | contig 70447 bp, 60 predicted proteins | sample 1572431 | NCBI WGS metagenome assembly OGKR01 (sample SAMEA2582079, study PRJEB24529) | metagenome | biome: Human gut stool | place: China | collected 2011 | reverse complement strand
ATCAGCGTGAAGAAAGTATTGATGGGCAAATTCGTGAATGCAAGGAGTTTGCCGATAAGCTTGAAAGCAACGAAAATATTTTGATGTTTACAAAGCTTAAAAAGGGCGGTTTTGTAATTGATACCCCGTATGGCAATTATTCTCCTGATTGGGCAATAATCTGTCGCAAAGACGGTGTTGAAAAGCCTGAACTCGGCATTTATTTTATTGTTGAAACCAAAATCAACAAGGACAACGATGCTTTAACACAAGTTGAAGTTAATAAAATCAAATGCGGTCAGCTTCATTTCAAAGTTGTGTCTGATTTGGTGAAGTTTGATTGGGTTAAAAGCTACGAAGACTTCAAGGCGAAGTTCGGAGTGAAAGAAAACGAAGTGTGATTTGTTTTATTTTTATACTTTGATACATATATAGCCATTGTTCAAACCACCCGTTAAACGGGTGGTTATGATTATAAAATTTGGTTTAGGTATGAAATTAAATTTATTGTAACTATCCATACTATGTGATAAAATGTGTGTAAACGAGTGCAAATATGAAAGCTGCTTTTATAGCAAAACACAAGACAATTTTTATGCAACGAAGCGAAAGAAAAAAACCAGAAACAAATTAAAAAATAAAAGACTTTGATGCTAAAATCGTTCATTTGTCTCTTTCACATATAGACATTAGCCTTGATGATGGAGAAAAAGTCGATTACGAAAAAATTTAGATTTCCGCTGGAAAGAAAAGCAGGATTTAGCAAGAATATAGGAGAGTGAAACTATGGGATTTGACTTGAAAGAATTCCAAAAAGAATTGGCACAACAAAAAGTTTACGATACTTGGCAATATGTAAATAGTTTAAGAGAAATGCTCACATATATGAATTTATCATGTGAACTTTTGGACAAAGTATATGCCCAACGTGGAATTAAATTGAAAGAAAAAGAGCAAGAAATACAGCGAAAAGCTGTAGAAACTGGGAAAGCGTATGTTTGTGAAAGCGATTTACACTGTACAGACCTTGATATTGCAGGATTAATTATTGATGATGGCTTTTTCCTACAAAAAACAACAATTGAATTTTTCCATTATGCAAGAATGTGTTCGGATATTCTTTTTCAAATAATTAATGCAGCCCTTTTAGGAGATAGTTCTTTTGCGGTTGATGATGCTACAATAATAAATGATGTTAGTAATAAAATAGCAAATTATTCCAATTTTATTACATTAAAATCATTGTTAGATTCAAATAAGAATGACAATTTATTTAAATATATTCGAGCCTTTGACAATTATATTAAACATATAAAAACTGTACTTGTAACTGTAAAGAGTAGCTTTATGTTTGGAAATAATAATGAATTCCTTATTCAAGAATTTATCAAAAATGGAATCACATATCCAGCACAAGATGCAATTACCATTGTGAAAAAAGCTAATAAATATATTAACGATACAGTTGAAACAATTTTAACTGAAGTACAGAATCAATTACCTAATTGCGTTGACAACAGTCAGAGAATTCATAATATCAGTTTTAAATCTGTAGCAAAACAGCTAAAAAAAGGTATTCAATATGATTATATATCATTTTTTATAGATGTAGATAATGATATAAGTGAATTACCAACTGAAATAAAAGTACTTCCTTTAATTATTAAACCGAATGACGATATATATAGTTTTGACTTTAGGTTCAAAAAAATATTTATCAGGAAAAAGGGAACAGATGAAGATGGCATTATTGGTTGTGCCGAAATAAAAAATGGTTTTGATACAAATGAATTTTATAGAATATTTACAGTTCGTTCCTGCGATATAACGGAGTATTATTCTTATATTTCTAGATTTACTCAGGAATATTCTAATATTACAGTTAAATTTGCAGCAATGGAGGGTTCTACAATTATCTATCAAGACTAATTAGTGGAGATGACAATTATGGCGGAACTAAACTTAAAATGGACTGCAGATAAATAGTAATTTGGTGTTGAATGATTATCGTTGCTAATAATACAAAAAGCGTTGGAGATTTTGTTTTCTCCAACGCTTTTTCTTATGGGTATGTAGACCTTTTTTTGTTGATTTATGTTTTTAGTATGTTTACAGATCAATCTATATTGTTTTAAATCTTAAAACAAAAGCTGAAGGCCCATTACGATAATCCACATATATGCACAGGTTTTTGGAATCATAAGCAAGCCAACCTTTGGCTTTGTTTTGCTGAACAATGTTACAGGGATGTAGCAACCGAATGAAATGATGATTGCGGCAACCATTCTTGTCATATGGAGGTCGTTAGTGTTGCCTGAAATTGCGTAAAGAATGATTACACCGATACCCGTTACTGCAAAAACTGCGTTTCTGATAACAGAAAGCTTCATATTTCCCTTGTCTGAACACCAGTTGTTTTGCGGAAGAACGCAGATTACCATTCTGATGATTGCGGAAATCCAAATCATTGCTTCAACTGCAACAGGTGCTGTTAATTCGGGGAATGTAAGTTTCCAGATATACAACAAAACAATGTAGAATGCTGTCATTGTGATTGATGAAATCTGCAAGCCGAGTCCGAGTTGCCTTTTGATTTTGTCGTTGCTACCGTGAACCGCTCTGATAATTCTCGGAACAAGGTGGAATGCGTCACCGCCGCAAAGTGTCAATGTCAACACGCCGTACAAGATGAACAAAGGATTGCCCTTTGAAAATGCAAAGAATAAAATACCTGCGATTAAGTCGAAAATCAAATATCCTGCGTCAAAAATTGCTTCCATAATATCGGGAATTTGCGGTTTGTATTTTTCTTTTGCCATAATTAAAACTCCTTTTTTTACTTAGAAATATTAACATTCCAGATTTTATTTATTCTTTAAACAATCTTCTGCGTTATTGCAGATTTTTTCAAATATGTTTTTGAATGTAGCGATTTCCTCGTCCGAAAATCCTTTGAGCACGTCGTGGGCAAAACGCTTTTGTGCGTCGATACCCTCGTAAATTATGCTCTTGGCACTTTCGGTCACAAAAATCTCTATGTGTTTTTTGTTGCTTTCGCTTTGCTTTTTTTCAATCAAGCCTTTGTTTTCAAGTGATTTGAGCGAGGTTGAAACATGAGATTTTGTTGATTTGCGAATTTTGACAATGTCTGCCGCCGTGTTGAATTCGGGGTTGCCGTGCAAAAACATCAGTATGTCATATTCCATTTGGGTTAAATCATACTTGTCGCAAATCGAACTTGTGAGCGATTCGTAATAGCCGGTAATTGTTTTATGCCTGTCCCAAAAATGCATATTGCCACTCCTTACCAATCGTTCTATTTAGAACTATTATAGCGTGTGATATATCGTTTGTCAATACATATATTTTTGCGATTGTTGTTATTTGATTAAAAACAGACAGTCAAAATGCTCACTTTCTGTTTTAATAATACAATAAATTTTAATTTTTATAGATTTTTTGGTGAAAAGAAAAACAGCACCAATGCTCAATTAAGCATCAGTGCCGTTTCACAAGACTTATATTTTTCAGTACAAAACGATATTTGAATTTTGTTTTGCAAGGTTTTGCATTTTTTCCGTGTAGCCGTTAACGCAAAAGAATACAAAGTGTTCATTCCTGTTTTGCTTATTCCAATTTACTTTTTTGCCTTCTCAAGCATACCTGACGAAAGATATAACACACATTACACATTATTACCTTTCAAAATTTGATTCCCAGTTCATTACATATTCTTTTTCGCCGGTTGATTCATCCAACTGCTCACTTTGAATAATGAATCTTTCTCTTTGGTAAAACAATATTGCCCTGATATTTTTTTGATATACATTTAATTGTAATTTGGCTTTTTTATTTTTGATATAATCCAGCAATTTTTTACCTATGCCTTGAGACTGCATTTCATCAGCGACAAAAAGGCCTTCAATATAATCATCTTTTACACCTATAAAGCCTTGAATTTTGTTGTTATTTTCATACACATAGACTTCCGCTTGAGGCAACATTTCTTTCACAAATTCATAATTACTTATCCAGTATTGTTCAGGAATAAAAAAATGCGCTTTAAGATTGGTATTTAACCATATATGAGAAACCTTATTTATATCTGTTTTCTGCAACTTTCTAATCATATCTGTCAATTCTCCATTTACTTTTTTGATTATACCACAAAGTATAATTATTTCAATTATAAAAGCGTTGAAGATTTTGCTTTCTTCAACGCTTTTTCTAATGGGTATGTAGACCTTTTTTCGTTAATTTTATGTTTTTAATGTGTTTTGACCGCCCACTATGCAAAATTTTCGAGTCTCGAAATTGGCTTAAATAGGACGTTTTGAAAAATTTTAATGCAAAAAAACACCAACCTCGCTTGCAGCTTCCATCTTAAATCTGTTAAGAGCTTCTTTAGCTTCTGGAACTGTATTCTTTGCCATTGTTAAAACACCTCTCTTATCAAAAATTTGCAAAGCGTGCTGATATTTTGAATAAAATTTTCTTCAAAATATTTATCACACAATATCAATTCGCTCTTGCAAGTATAGTTTATGAAAAGTATTCGTTTTTACAATTGAAAAATTTTTACAATTATTTGTTATTAGTTATTTAATTGTCAAAAACTAATATTAAATCGTTGAGTAATACTTCAATTAACTAAAAGAAACAGAAAATTCGGTGATTTTTACACATTTTCAATCAACCATTTGAGCATACTTATATTTGTTTTAGTTAATTCTTCAAATTTGTCATATTTGCTAAAATAAGCTATACAAACAATCTCGATAGAATAGATAACATAAGGTATAACCTTAATTTCATATTCGCTCAATTTATCAATTCTATTATACCCATCAATTAAATTGTTGATTATTTTTTTCCATATCTTATAATCAATTTGATTATTAAAGCACTCGGATAAAATAGCGGTTGCGCAATAGCAAATATCAAAAATTCGCAAATTAACCTCTGATAAGTCAAAGTCAACGAAGCTTTTAAATTCTTTCCCAGCAAAAATCATATTTGACGGGTTAATATCTCTATGTATCAGTTGAGTAGGCAATTTATCTATTAAATTTCCAAATTCATTTTTGTATTTATCACAAAATTCATTTGATAAATTTGCAAGCTTTTTAACCTTGTCAAGATTATTGATGCAATCATCATAAATATTAGCCTGTTCAAAATCATCAATATCATAAAATTTCAATTTATTATGTAGCTTGGCAATATTTTCACCGATAGTTAAAGCAATTGAAGTATCATTAAGAATATCAACACACCTTAATTGATTTCCATAAATTCGTTTTGCGACAATAAAATATAATTCGCCGCATTGTAAATAATCATCGTTATTATTTAATTTGACGATTTCCAAAAGCATAATGTTCTTTTTAATCGCGGCAAGATTTATTGAATATTTCATTACATAATCATCGCCTATATAGTATGAATTGTCACTTTGTTTACCTGTGTTTTCATTTATAATTGGTTTAACTACACTGTTTTGCAAATTCCAATTTGGCAATATTTTTTGTATTTTAGTTTTTGAAACCATAATATGTTCCTCCTGCAAAATGTTAATCTTATACGGTTTGTTGCCTACATAAGATTTTGTGAATTTCGATGGAGAGCAACCGAATTCTCGTTTAAAAGCTTTGTAAAAACCGGCATAAGTATCAAAACCAAAATTAAAAGCAATATCAGTTTTTGAAGTTTCGCCGTTCATTTCATAAACAGCAAACAATAATCTTCTTCGCAACATATATTCATTCGGCGTAGCACCCAAATACTGCTTGAACAATCGTACTAAATGAATATATGAATATCCTGTAATATTGCATAAATCGTAATTGCTGATTTCGGATTTTATGTTTTCATCAATGTATTCGATAACATTTTGAATTATTTTGCGAGTATCCATGTTACCCCTCCTTTCGTTTCACTTGCAAGTGTATTTGTATTATAGCATAAAATGTTTAAAATACATTTCCTATTATATCAAAAAAACAGTATTTATAACTCTTGAATTTTTGATTGCAACTTTGCCGGACGGCGTTTTCGGGCATTTCAACGCCCGAAAATCATACCCCTTTATCCTGCTTTAAAATCGACGGCTTGAATTTCGCTTCAAAACCCACTCAAAAGCTTCCGATTTTCGTTTCAAAAATTATAAATTTTCAAAATCAAAGCCTTTCATATTCTTTGCCGATAAACCCTAAAGCACGGTGCGTTAAATCTTGTTGACCGTGTATAGATTGCTCTTTTGCTCGCCGCCGATAAACCGCTTCGAGATAGTTATGTAACCACCGCTTTCAAGCGAATGCAAAACTTTTCTGCAAGTGGAAGCACACATCGAACAGCTTTTTGCAATCATAGGCACCGACCAAAAACTTTGCCCCGCCGAGTCCTTTGCCCGAACAAGAAAAGAATAAACAATGAACTCGTTGGGCGATAAACGTTCATCAAAAATTCTGTTCGGCAAAAGAAAAAACTGACCGTTGCAATTTTTACGCATACGAAACCCTCCTTTAAAATTATTCGAGAGAATATTTTTATAAAGTAAAAACCAAAAAGAAAAAGTGCTTAGAAAAAAACTCCCTCTACTATACGGAGAAAAATCCTCATTTTGTTCGGGTGTTTTTCAAATTTCTTTACACCTTGTTTACATTTGATTTCACCATAACAAAAAATACCCCTCTATAATACGGAGAAAAATTCAAGTTTTGTTGATGTGTTTTCAGAAAAAATATTTGACTTAGTACTAAAAATTACTCGTATGTCAATTGCGATGTTGTTTGCAAAATAGAATTGTGATATAATGATTATATTAAGAGTTTTACTAACTCGTGCAAGGTCTGGTATGGTGATTTGCGTGCCGTATGGTAATGGCAATAAAACATCTACCGGTTTTTGGGAGGACAGCACACGTCTGCCGGAGTATTACGATGGAACTTATGAATATTTGAAAAGCTTGGGAATTGAAGAAATTTGACGGTTGCTCAAAATTCCTGATTTGCAGAGGTGGATTATGAAAATAACATACATGAACCACAGTGGATTTTTGGTTGAAACCGAGAACTGCTACTATGTTTTTGATTATTACAAAGGCGAGATGCCGAGGCTTGACAAAAGCAAGGAAGTTGTCGTCTTTTGCAGTCATTTTCACCAAGACCATTTCAATCCAAAAATTTTTGAAATTTTTGATGATATGGGTATGAATTATCAGGCTGTTTTGGCGAAAGATATCAGCAAAAAGAAGTATCCTGCCGGTGTGAAAGTTACGACGGCTTATCACGATCAAACCTACACTCTTGACAACGGCACACAGGTTAGTACGCTTCTTTCAACTGACAGCGGTGTGGCTTTTATTGTTAAGACAAACGAGGGCGCAATTTACCACGCAGGTGATTTGAACGATTGGCATTGGGAGGGTGAGACGGAAGCCGACAACCGCCACATGGCCTCCATGTACCGTGCCGAGATTGACAAAATCAAGGACGCTCATTTTGATGCAGCATTCGTCCCGCTCGACCCAAGGCAGGAGGAGCATTATGCCAACGGTATGCTTTATTTTTTGAAACATGTCGATTGCAACGCCGTTTTTCCTATGCATTATTGGAACGAGCCGAGCGTGATTGATAGGTTTATCACCGAATATCCGCAGTATAAATCACGAATAAAAAATACAGAATCAGCAAAAGGAGAAGAAATATGAGTTTTAGAATGATTCATGAAAACTATAATGTTTCCGATTTGGATAGGTCGATTAAGTTTTATGGTGATGCGCTTGATTTGCACGAGGTCAGACGAAAAACGACCGACGATTTTATTATCGTTTATTTGAGCAATGATTCAAGCAATTTTGAACTTGAACTTACTTGGCTTAAAGAACATCCGCAGCCGTACGATTTGGGCGAATGTGAATTCCATTTGGCATTTAAGGCAGATGATTTTGATTTGGCGCATAAAAAGCACGAAGAAATGGGCTGTATCTGCTTTGAAAATCCTGAAATGGGTATCTATTTTATTGAGGACCCGGACGGCTATTGGCTCGAAATTTTGCCGTAATTAAGTTACACTATAATAAAAAGAGTTGAGAAATTGTGTTTCTCAACTCTTTTATGTTTATGCAAGCAGTTCATTTAATTTTGAAACTATTTTTTCTTTTTCGCCGCTTCCTGTTGTGTTCAACATTATTATTGGTAAGTCATACTTTGCGAAAATGCCGTCTTTTAAAATATCCCTTTGATAAGATTATACACAAGGTTTTAGGAATCATAATAAGAAATTTTGGAGTTTGAAGAGTGGCTTGAGAGTAGTTTTCCGAATAGAATCAAGAAAAACAAATAACTATAATTAACCTTACGGAGCCGTTCGAGTAACAGCTCCGTTTTGTTTTGACTTTTTCTTGCTTTTCCCCTATAAATCCGCAATAACCTTGATTTTAAGGCTAAAATATGCTATACTAAAATTGTATAAATATATCTACCCGAAAGTGAGGATAATTAAATGGATTCTAACATCGAGCGCTGGTACTCAATGAAAGAAATATGCGAATATCTTGGCGTCAGCCGTGATACCGTACTTGATTGGATAGAAAGAAGAAATATGCCCGCAGCAAAAATCGGACGTCTTTGGAAATTCAAAGTCAGCGAAATTGATGCTTGGATGAAATCCGGTATTGCAGCGGATAAATAATCAAATTTCGGAGGTGCAATATGGTGCTTGAAAATAAATTAGGGCTTACCGATTCTGCCGAACTCGCACGAGAGGAAGAGCGAATCAGTAAAAAGAAAGCTGTTAATTTATTTGACTTTGCCATTCTCAAGCTATTTTCTGACGGAACATATAAGACATTAGCCGCTAGTCATAAATATCTTTTTGAAGATATTAATGACTTTGCAGGAGAACTGCGTACGGTAAATTTAGCTAAATGTAATTTTTGTTTTGCACCGCTTATGTATTTGCAAGCGGCACTTGAAAATATCGACAAAATGCCACAGTCAAATTTTGATGAGATAGTAGAAAAATATGTTGAGATGAACATTGCTCATCCATTTCGCGAGGGCAACGGTCGCAGTACTCGCATTTGGCTTGACCATATCTTGAAAAACGAAATCGGCAAAGTCGTAGACTGGAGCAAGGTCGATAAAGAGGACTACTTACTCGCAATGGAACGCAGTCCGATTAAAGATGTGGAGATTAAAGTGTTGTTAAAAGGTGCACTTACTGACGAAATAAACAGCCGTGAGGTCTATATGAAAGGTATCGACCACAGTTACTATTATGAAGGGTATACAACCTTTAAGACGAAAAATCTATAAAATTCAAGGTGTTTATAATATGAAATATAACTGGATAGATGACTTTTTACTTAACAAAAAAGGTGTTACAAAAGACTTTCAGGAAGATTGGAATTGGATAAGATACAAGATTGACAACAAGATGTTTGTTGCAATTTGTCTTGATTCCGATAACAACACTAAATATATCACATTAAAATTAAATCCTATTGACGGCGAATTTTTCAGAAACAGCTACGAGGATATTATTCCAGGTTATTATATGAACAAAATCCATTGGAATTCAATAAAAGCTGACGGCAATGTCCCAGATAGTATTGTAAAAGAATTATTGGATAAATCATACAATGAGATTCTTAACAAGATGACAAAGAAAAAAAGAACAGAAATATTATCGTTATAAAAGCAAAGAAAAACTATCGAAACGAGGTGCAAATATGCCGGATAAGAATTGGCAATTTGAACTTGAAGAATATATAAAGCAAGGCGAACCCGACAAAGCCGAAAAGAGCGAAGCGTGGCAAACAGCCATCGGTTTGCAGGCTGTTGACGGGCTGAATACTTCTGACTACTTGTTAGACACCGCCAAAGAGCATATCGAGGGTAAAATTACCATCGACGAGGCTCAAAAGCGTATTCACAGTTACTATGAACAGCGTTGCGTACGCACCGAAACGGAAAACGAAACCAAAGAAGCAGACATTGTTTCGGCAAGAATTGCAAAGTTGTTAGGAGAAAAAGCGTTTCAGTTTTCCCCTGCCGAGTGGCTTTCGATTCATCGCAGATTGTTCGAGGGCGTGTTTAGTCACGCAGGACAAGTCAGGCAGTACAATATCACAAAGAAAGAGTGGGTTCTGAACGGCGATACGGTTACCTATGCGGATTGGAACAGTATTAGTGAAACTTTGGACTATGATTTTTCCACAGAAAAACAGTTTTCTTATGAAGGTTTGTCTGTAGATGAAGCTGTAAAGCATTTGGCAAAATTCGCTTCGGATATTTGGCAAATTCACCCGTTCAGCGAGGGAAACACCCGTGCTACTGCCGTATTTATGATAAAATATATGAAAACATTCGGCTTTAGCGTAAATAATGACGCATTCGAGAAAAATTCTTGGTATTTTCGTAATGCGTTGGTTCGTGCTAATTATAACAACCTGCAAAAAGGCGTTCATTCTACGACTAAGTTTTTGGAAATGTTCTTTTCAAATCTCTTGTTAGATACGCATTATGAACTGAAAAACAGATATATGCACATTGATTATGCGGGCAAAAGTAAATTCCAATGTATCAACTCCAAAATTTCAAAGTATCAATTTGATACTTTGGGCTGCACTTTAGAAGAACTTGCAGTTTTAGAATTGGTCGCAAAGAATCCGACAATGAAACAGCAAGAGCTTGTAGAAGCAACCGGAAAATCCATTGCAACCATAAAGCGAATTATGAAATCCCTGCAGGATAAAAACTATATCCGCCGAGAAAGCGGCAAAAGATATGGAAAGTGGGAAGTTTTAGTTTGAGATATAAGGATTGAGGTATTAATTATGAACTTAAAAGCACTATCTTCGGAAGGTAAAATAGCATATTTAATTAAGCCGATATTAAAAGTGTTACAAGAAGCCGGCGGTCAATTAGAACGTTCCGAAATAAAGGAACGCATTTCCGACTTGGATGACCAGATTGCAGAATATGCCGAGACAGAAAAGAAATCGAAAAAAACGGGTAATGTATATAAAGAATTTAATTTCAAATTCAATTTTGCTATAAAAGATTTGTATTTTGCTGAATTATTAACATTTACAAACTCTTCTCCGATTACCTTGACCGAAAAAGGATTATATCTTGATATTGACAGCTTGAATGTTGAAAAAGATATTATCGAAGTTTCGGCAAAATATTGGAACGAATTAAGCGAAAAGAACAGAAAAAACAAAGAATCCGACTCAACAGAAAACGAGGAAGAACCGGAAGCGGAAGAAAAAATAAAGGACGATTTTAAGGAAAAACTTCTTGTTGCCATTTCTAAAATGTCACCTAAAAAATTCGAGGCTTTTTCAAGAGCTTTGCTTAATCGTATGGGTGTTGAATTTACCGAAAAAGGCGTTCAAATCAGTAATGACGGCGGTATTGATGGCTATGGCTATCATATTGACGCCAACGATTTCAGAACAACCAGAGTTGTCATTCAATGCAAGAGATATAATGTTGCTCCGGTAAGAGAGCCCGAAATTAATCAATTTTTAGGTGCAATGAATAAGTATCAAGCCGATTACGGAGTGTTTATCACAAACGGAAGATTTACAAATTCCGCAAGACAGGCGGCACGCGAAGGCTCACCCATTACATTGATTGATGGCAATGAATTAGTAAGACTGGTTATTAGATATGAACTGTACATAACACCTGTTAAGACTTATGTGCTTGACGAGTTTTATAATACGGAGACATAAAAAGGTCTATATTGTAAACATCAAAAACTGTTATGCAAACGGAACATATGCACAATATGCGAAATTTGTAATTAGAGAGGATTATATGGCAAAGAAAAATAACGATTTTTTTATCGAAAAGAAAGTTTGGTCTGTTGTTAAGGATGAGTTACTAGGATGTTATTTTATGCCCTATGTTTCCAAAATCCTGCACACATATCGACCTCTAATATACATAGATTGTTTTGCTGGAAAGGGAAAGTTTGATGATGGGAATCCTGGTTCACCATTGATAGCACTTGATGTGATTGATAAATGTCAAAAGAGTACCAGCATGGAATCTACACAAATAGAAGCTATATTCATTGATTTGAACTATGCAGATGATTTGCAGAAAAATCTACCAAAATATCCTTGGATAAATATTATCTCTGGAAAATACGAAGACAATATAATAAATATCCTGCAAGGAAAAGAGCACTATAATGTATTTTTATATATTGATCCTTATGGAATAAAAGCCTTAAAATGCTCAATATTTGACAAACTATCAACGGAAAAATTTAATTCTATTGAGCTCCTTATCAATATGAATTCCTTCGGTTTTATTAGAGAGGCTTGTCATGCATTGGGAACATCATTTAATGACAACACTATATTTGATGATCTTGTTGAATATGATTCTTCCAAAATGGATAATTCATCCAAATCTATAGATGAATTAAATAATATTGCTGGTGGTGATTACTGGCAAGAGATCATTAATCTTTATAAAGCCGGAATTATTGATGGATATGAGGCGGAAACGCAATTTTCAGAACAGTATTGTCAGCGGTTGAGACAAAGCTACAAGTATGTTCTAAACATGCCTCTGCGCATCAAAAAAGGGCAACGTCCGAAATATAGATTGATTCATGCAACCAATCACCGAGATGGCTGCTTACTAATGGTAGATAATATCTGTAACCGCTGGGAGGCACTTCAAGAAATACAGTCTGGCGGACAGTTATCACTCTTTGAGGAAAACTATGACAATCAAATTGTGGATGACACAGATATATCAAATAAAATCTTTAAATATTTTTCACGGTATAATATTGATACATCACTTCACGAAGCTCTCGCTGGTTTTTTTATGGAATATGGTCCAATTTGTTCTACTGGCACAGTTAAGAAGAATTTGAAAAAACTTGAAAATAACGGTCAAATTATAGTTACCCGTGAGCCCAGAACTACGGTAAAAGGAAAAATAGCAACCTATATGTCTGAAGACAAAGGCAAAAAGGTTTATGTGAGGTGGCCCCAGTGAAAAAAGTTACAAAATATATAAGTCGCAAAACACTTATCTACAAAACAAATGTTGAATATGGCGATTATACAATGAATCATGTTTTGGGATGCTCTCACGGTTGCAAATATCCTTGTTATGCATATTTGCAGAAAAAAAGATTTAGAACTGTAGTATCCTATGAAGAATGGTGTGAACCTGCACTTGTAAATAACACATTAGAGCTTCTTGATCTTGAAATACCTAAATTCAAGAATAAGATTAAAATATTGCATTTGTGTTTTACTACTGACCCATTTATGTATGAGTACAAAGAAATACAAGAAATGAGTCTTTCCGTCATTAAAAAAGTTAATGACGCAGGCATTAGATGCTCTGTACTGACAAAAGGTATCTTGCCTCTTACTTTAGCTGATCTTTCAAAAGAAAATGAATATGGTGTGACTATTGTCTCTTTGGATGATGCTTTTAGAAAAAGAATGGAACCGGGAGCTGCACCTATTGAAGAAAGATTATCTGCGTTAAAAGCTTTGCATGAAGCCGGTTGCAAAACATGGGTCAGTATTGAACCTTATCCTACTCCAAATATCATACGCCAAGATTTAACGGATGTTTTGAATGCGGTTAGCTTTGTAGATAAAATCATCTTTGGTCGAATGAATTATAACAAAGAAATCAATTCCTATAAAGAACACAAGCGGTTTTATAATGAATGCGCCCAAAAAGTGATTGAGTTTTGCACGAAACGCAAAAAAGCATATCACATTAAGGATGGAACAATTACACAGTTGAAGGAGAATAAAGATGTTTAATGCTAACGATATGAATGATGTGTTTAGAACATCGTTTGATCAAATTTTGTTCACACCGCTACAAAGAGCCCAAAAAGATGGATACATCAACATTACTGGTGCTGAAGGCAAAAAGAAAATTGAGTATATAACCTCGGAAAAGCATGTGGAAAACTATGAAGATCCCGAAGAAAAAGTTCGTGCCGAGTTTTTTGCTGAGCTGATATATAAATACGAATATCCTGCAAACCGCATCAAGGTTGAAGTAGTTGTTCCGGATAGATTGCCCACTGACCGTGCCGATATTGTTGTTTTCAGTGACAATGACTGCAAACGCCCTTATGCAATCGTTGAGTGCAAAAAAGAAGGCGTTACTGATGCCGAGTTTAATCAGGCTATTGAGCAGGGTGTCGGTAATGCTACCTGGGTGAAACTTCGTGCAGAGTATGTTGTTATCATCGCTGGCGGTACTCGTCGGGTATTAGATGTTTCCGATAAATACGGGGCATTTGAACGTGAGCAAAACATCATTGCTGATCTTCCTCGTGCATACGGCAAGCCTCAAGAATTCCGTTTCTATAAAGGAACGGACAACGATATAAAGCCTGTATCGAGAGAAGATTTGATTGCGGCTATAAAGAAGTGTCATCAAACATTGTGGGGTGGTGGCCGTCTTTCTCCGCCTAACGCCTTTGGTGAACTCTGCAAACTAATTTTCGTAAAAATCAGCGATGAACAAAAGCCTCGCAAAAAGGGTGAGCCCTATCAATTCCAGATTAAGACTCATGAACCCTCATCCAAATTGGCAGAGCGTATAAATGCCCTCTACAACGAGCAAAAAGCAAAAGACCCCGAAGTGTTTACAGAGTCGATTAAAGTGGATGACCGTGTTCTCCGTACCGTTGTTTCACACTTGGAGGCTATCAACCTCAATAAAACTGACCTTGATGTTAAGGGCGTTGCTTTTGAACAATTTATGGATGGTTTCTTTAAGGGCGATTTTGGACAGTACTTTACGCCTCGTCCCATTATTGAATTCTGTGTAAAAATGATGAAGCCAGAACAAGATTGGGATGTCCTTGATCCTTCTTGTGGTTCCGGCGGTTTTCTTTTGCATGCACTCGATTACATGAGGAAGCAGGCAGGCGACTATTATGAGAAAGGTACCGTCGATTACTTTAACTATTGGCATGATTTTGCAGCAAAACATCTTTATGGAATCGAAATCAATGACGAAATTGCTCGTGTTGCAAAGATGAACATGATTGTGCACGATGATGGTCATACCAACGTTATCAGCCATGATGCACTTGAAAGCATTGATAAAATGCATGATCACAATAGAGGTTTTGCAGAAAATCGATTTGATCTAATTCTTACAAATCCGCCTTTCGGTTCTACCATCAATCTTGCTGAAAAGCCCTATCTGTCTACATATGAACTGGGAAATAATGTAGATACAAAAGGCAAAAAGAAAACACGCAAAAATCAAAGTTCCGAAGTCTTGTTTATTGAGCGCATTTGGCAATTTTTAAAGCCCGGAACTGGCAAAGCTGCTATCGTATTGCCCGATGGTATTTTAACGAACAGTTCCATGCAGTACGTCCGTGATTTCATTTTAGAGAAGTTCCAACTGCTTGCAGTTGTGAGCTTGCCTCAGTGTGCTTTTGCACATTTTGGTGCGGGTGTAAAAGCATCCGTAATCTTTGTACGCAAACGTAAAGAAAATGAAAGACCGGATGAGAATGAGGCAATTTTCATGGCGGCACCGGAGTTGATCGGCTATGATGCTACCGGCAGAAAAACAGAATCTCAACTTGATGAAATCGTAAAGAAATATGAGGAGTTTCAAAAGGACGCAACACCTTTTTTCGCATAACCCCCGACGCGAACGACCTTTGCGTCTTCGCTGTCAAACGGGGGGATATTGAAAACAGAGAAATTTATTGCAATCCCCTATACCCATTTTATATTTCTTTAATCGAGAAATATAAAAACAGCCCTTACTATTGCGGAAAAATGTCCGACTTCTTGGACATAAACCCTAAAACGGATTGTACCATGTTAACTGATAAAACCGAAGTTAGCTTCGTTCCTATGCCTAATGTTCAAGAGCGAAACAACATGGTGTCATATGATATGGTTCCTTACGAAAAAGTAAAGAAAGGGTTTACTGTTTTTCGGCGCAATGATTTAATCTGGGCGAAGATTACTCCTTGCATGCAAAATGGAAAATCATGCATTGTTGATGAAATGCCCACGGAGATCGGATTTGGCTCTACAGAGTTTCATGTCATAAGGAAACGCAATAATGATGTCTATATGCCGTTTGTGTGGTCAATCTTTTCAAACGAGAATGTGCTAAAGGCTGCACAGGCAGTATTCAGTGGTTCAGCCGGACAGCAGCGTGTATCGGCATCTTTTTTGGAAAACTTCCCATGCGTTATTCCAGAATATGACAAACAAGTAGCCTTGGCCTCAATGCTGGAGCATACACTATCTGCCCTAAAGGATAAAAATGCTCAAGCATTGAAATTGTTAAACGATTTCGAGGAACATATATCTAATAAATTTGGGTTGCATAGAAGCACAGAAAATAAATTGTGCTTTGCTATTCGTCTTAAAGATTTAGATGGCGTAATTGATGTTAAACGCTACGCTTCAACAGGAAACAGAAATAATAATCTTACGGTTAATCATATCTGTGACATTATTGAAGAAAAAGTAAATGTGTCTCGATTTGAAAAGGAAATCGTGGATTGGATTCGCATCGACGATTTGCCAAATCAACCCCTCGATATAGAGACAATCAGGACACAGCCCGCAAATGAAATTGATGGAACTTTCTTTGAAGTACGAGAAGGTGATATTCTGGTAGCTCGTCTCGGGCCAACAATTCTTAATCAGAAAATTGTTATGGTACGCTCACTTGAAAGGACAACCATTGCTTCTGCAGAGTTCTTGGTATTGAGATGCAAGCCCGGATATGATCCCGAAGCAGTAATGGCAATATTAAAGACTGGATATTACAGAGACCTCATGTATTCTCACGCTCGTGGATCGACACCAAGCCGGTATCGACTCAATAGAGAAGATATGTTTAAGCTTCCTTTCCCTAATATTAAAAACCAACAGCAGGAAATTGCTTATGAAGCCAATGAAATCCGAGAGCAAGTCAAAGTAATGCGTGAACAGGCAAATGAGGAATGGCAAAAAGCAAAGCAACACTTTGAAGAATCCCTGTTAGGAGAATAAGTTATGATTAAATTAAGCGGAATTTTAGAATATTCAATGGGTGGCTTTCTTTGCTTGCGAGGTTTTGCGTCATACAAAATGTTGAGTGCCATTTCAAAACCAAACACAGAAGTACAGCGAGGCTTGATTGACGAGCACAAGGGAGACATGGCAAGGTTCTTAAATGCTGGAGAATATAAGTTTTTCCCCGAAGTAATTCTTGCCACCAATTTGACTGATGGCACAAAAGATTTTGATGAGCTTACCTTGTTTCACGAATCGTTGCAATCGGGCCAAACATGGAACAAAAGTATCGGCAATTTTCAATTCAACATCTCCCGCCATGTAAGCAAAAACATATTGAATCAATATGACAGTCTACCAAGAGTTGAAAGAATTTATCTGGCTCATATAAAATTTGATGAAACGGTTTGTGAGCTGGTACGAATTGACGGAAATCATAGACTGAGTGCTGCGGATGAGGTAACAACAGATTTCACTTTGCCGTTCTGCTTGCTTCTTTTTCGCAACCCAAATGAGAATGACCAATTTACAAGAGCGATTTTCCACAATATCAATGCGAAGCAAATTCCGTTGAAATTGGAAGAAAACCTAAAAGTCATTTTGGAAAGTCCTCAAGTATTTTCTGATGACACATTGATAAGAGACCCTTCTTTTGGATGGAAATACTATTTGGCAAGAAAGACATTGCAGAGCGTTGATTTTTCCTATTTCCCCGCTATCAGCTCCTACATAAGCCAAGCAAAATGTAGTTTCTTTGTTGATCTGTTCGGATTTTTGTTAAAGAATCAAAGTGTAGAAGAAAACGATTCTGCAATTTCTAAAGTCAGGACACAGCTTGTTGAAGTAGAGCGGGCATTGATAGAATCTGAAATAACTGCAACTACAACAAACATTGCTGTTATCGGAGCGTTGGCGTACTATCGGCTCACAAATGAATCCAAATACCGTGGATTTCTGTCGTGGATAAAAAAGAATAATATCGGAAATGTTGAAAAACTACATATCGACGATGTGATCAACCTGTACGATGAAATCTATGAGCATGTTCCTAAAAAAGTTTTCCTTGCAAGATGGTATCCGTCTGCGGAATATGATGGCGATGACGAATACAGAAAAGCAGAAAGCCGCATCAGTGCTATAAAAGAAATCGTTCAGCAGTTAAATTTGGATCTGACCGATTTAGGCACAAGAGAAACCGGTACGTTCGATATCAGAGATGTTATGTATCACGACATAAGAGAATGTGATATTTTTGTTGCAGATCTATCGGGAGCTCGTCACAACGTTATGATAGAAGTTGGATATGCATTAAAGCATGTTGAAACTGACAGAATGTTGTTTTATTTTCAAGCATCAGATAAATGTAAATCTGTTCCGTTTGATGTTAGTCACTTGAACTATGTTCCGATTGTGGATTCTGCGGAAATAAAAACATCCGTAAAAGCACGTATTGAGAACATTCTTGAGCAGGCTCGAAATGGGGAAATATGAAAATGTGCATTAAGAATCCTGTCAGCAATGAATTTGTAAATCCGTTTTCAAAAAAAGTTGAAGAGCTTTCAAAAAAATTTGATAACGCAACAATTTCTCGAGATTATGACGAGTTAGAACGATTACTTTCAGTGGCAGAGAGCGAACTAAGTAATGAAAATATCGCATCCCAAGCCCGAATACATTATTCAATGGGAACCGTTTATAGTGATTTTGCTCAATTTAAAGATATTTCAACGGAGAAATCAATTGAACAGCAATTATATTATTTCAGGAAGAGTATATCTTTAATCGAGATTGATGAGTATTCCGAAAAAAAGTATGAGCCTTATATTTTAGGGTTCAAAAGATTACTATATACGAATTATGCTAATGTTTTAGATCACTGTGGGCGCAAAATTGCGGCAGTTGAAAATTATAAGAAAGCGTTAAGTATAGACAGTAATTTTGGAATGGCTCTCGGAAATTTAGGCAATGCATATATGCATTATGCTTGCCTCGAGTATGATAATGGGCATAGAGATATATTTCATCATTTTGCATATCATTACTTGAACAAAGCAACTAAATGTGACGATCCAAATACTCATGATGATGCTAAGAAATGCTTCGAAGCAACAATGAACATCTATGCCCCCGAGTATGTTGAAAATGTACTTACTGCTGAATTATCTTTCAACCATTATACATATGATAACCCCGAAGAGTTGTCTTATAGGGAGTGGTGTTTGCAGAAAGGTTTGTTTTTAAACACATTAAATGATTTGCCTGTAGCTGAACTGAGCCTCGCTGGAGATGTTATACAACTTCCAAATATGATAGTAGATGTTGGAGCCAAACCTATATTTCATGGAATGTTTAGCCAACTCAAACAAGAATATATCTATGCGAGATATATTTACTACAGTACTCTTAATTCAGGAGATGAGCCTCATTTCGCTGATAAGGAAACTTACATAAAGGCACACACTGACTACGCTCAATATTCAATTCGATTAGAAAAATTAAAAACATCATTCAAAACGCTTTATGGTATGTTTGATAAAATCGCATTTTTCCTCGAGCATTATTTTGATTTAGGAATAAAAGAGCGAGACATCAACTTCCGTTCAATTTGGAGGGATTCTGCTGGGTTTGGACAAAAGAAATATCAATACAAAAACACGCTGGATCCTAATCAAAATTTTGCTTTGTCATCGTTGTATTGGATAAGCAAAGATTTCTTCGAGAAATTCGAGGATTCACCAAACCCTGAATTGAAAAGAATTAAAGATATACGTGATGCCTTAGAACATAAATATGTTAAGATCAATGATGCTTTTTTCGATAAACTAACCGAGGAATATGGAGATGGCTTAGCTTTATACGTATCTGAAAAAGAGATGTATGATGTGACATTTATGTTGCTGAAAATTCTTCGTGAAGCGATAATAAATTTATCTTTATGTGTGAATATAGCCGAAGAACCAAAAAGAGAAGCATCAAAAGACAAACTAATAATGCCTGTCAGTCTTATGGACTATGAGGATGGTTGGAAAATCTAAGAAAAAATCTTTAAAGCAGCAGGCACGAGAGGTTGACTCCCGTGCCTGTTGTTATTTTGAGAATTTTATTATGACTTCATCTACTCCGTCGGTGTATTTACCTTGAGATAAGAGTTTATTTCGGAAATTGAGCAAACATTGAATTATAAGGCGGTACTCAGAGTTGGTTAGGCGTAGATAGTATTTTCGTTTTCTCATATGAGCACCACTTCTGAATTAACAACCTCTGTTACACTACTACGAATATTGTTCATCCTCCGCACCCAAGCCATTTGGTCGGTTGATTTGAGTTTTTCAGTTACATTTTCTTTTTTGGCAAAGTCTTTTACCAGCCGGAGAAAAAGTTGTTGGGCTTGTTCTTCGGTATCGGCAAGGTGGGAATGGAATTTTTCGGAAGTGAGTAGATTGTGATACAAAACTTTGCGGTAGTGCTTTAAGTAGTTTAACCTGCGTTGTTCCCACACTCTGATGTGACCAATTTTTCTTCTGCCGATAAAATTAAATTTGGCAGAAGATAATCGCCATGATGGGTATATGTACCGCCGAATTGTTCAAATAATGTGTTATTCATAGTAAAACCTCCTTTGATACTCAGATTGTACCAAAGGAGGTTTTCTTTTATTAATGTGCGATTTATAAATTTACAAATATATTTCGTGCCAAAAATTACAACGAACTTTTGTAATCTGTGCCACTTTTAACGGCGAATAATGTGTATTCCAAATTTATTCGTTATGTTCGTTATATTAGTTCGGTATTCGTTATATTTGCTTTTTCATTTACCACTAATTTTGTTGAAATATTAAATTGATTTGTCGAGATTAATTTTTACCGAAAATAATAATCGATGCAAATTATGATACACAATTTAAAAAGCGTTGGAGATTGATTTCTCCAACGCTTTTCTTTTAATGAGTATATAAATCTAATGAATCACCTGAAACTTGATTTATATATCAAATTAATGTAGAATAATATAGGGCTTTTATTTTTTGTTTCGGAGGTGAGTGACATAAACAAGATTTCAAGAGATATTTTCAAAGCGATTCATGAAGGTAAGTGGATTGCTGTTGAGTACAGGAACAAACAGCAAAATGTAACAAAATATTGGATTGGAATTAAAGACATAAATCCATATAAAAAATTACTCATTGTTGATGGTCTTAATGTCGCAACATCGGAAATGAAAGAATTGAATTTGTATTATGATTCTATAATTGACGCAAATTTGATTGAAGGTTCATTTTGTATAATAAACTCTAAACTACTTGAAGATATAGAAGAACATTCCTCAATGTATTCATTTATCTTTAATAATGTAGCAAATTTGAAGCTTCTTGATTATTATAGTGAGTGTAACAAGCTCGATAATACTCCTTATCGCAACGATTATAAACTTATTGATGAAATTGATGTGGATGTCATTGGGGAAGGAGATTATAATTTAAGCAATGAACAGTTTGAACATTTAGTCAAAGTTTATAATTATAATGCTAAAAATAAGAATCAAAACAAAATGCCTCGTTCAGTATCTTTGTGTATGAATATATGTAGTATTCATACTAAAAAAGGACTTTATGTACTTGCTTATAAAAAACTTTTGTTTGATGTCAAAAACCGCACCCTTACACAAGACGATGAAGTATCTGTTTGTCGTGAGTTCACGGTTGACGGTGTAAAGATAAGTGCTCATTGGTTTCTTGATGCAGATGAGTTCCAATTACTTGAAAAGTTTGAGGAAAATGCCGAACTTATTAAAGATTTAATTACCAAGAATAATCCAGAATACAACGGTGTTGATGATATGCCATATGTTATGGCTTTGTCACGAGATTTTACAATAAATCTTGACAAAGAGTATGACGCCATTCTTAAAATGTATGAAAACAACACGGTGACATATCCGATTAAAGCTTTTTTTGGGGACTTAACGGCTAAACCAAGGAGAATTAAGAATTACCCTTTGGCTTTATATAATGATAAAGTAAATCTTGACCAACTTTTAGCAATACATAATGGTTTGAAATATCCTGTTTTGTATGTGCAAGGGCCTCCGGGAAGCGGAAAAACAAATACCATTCTCAATACAGTTGTTACTGCATTTTTTAATAATAAAAGTGTCCTGATTTCATCGTATAACGATCATCCGGTTGATGAGATTTATCAAAAACTTTCTCATCTTAAATATAAAGGTAACGATATACCATTCCCGATAATCCGTCTTGGAAACGGTGATAAGCTCAAAGAAGCAATTAAACAGATACGACACTTGTTTGAGATTACCGCATCTATGAAAGTGTTTGATTCGTCATTGAACAGAAAAAAGAACGATGAAGAACACAAAATCAAGGCTTTAAGTGATTTGCTTCGTAAATATGAAGAAAAGCTTGATATGAATGAACGAAAAGAAATGATAAGAACAATGATTTCTTCTTCAAATAATTTGACTTTTCTCACGGATTTGCAAGGCAAACAGCTTACCAAAGTAAATAGTGCGCTTAAAGAGATAGGAGAAATTACAGATAACGATATTAAGCCACTAATTACACAAGACAGACTTGAATTGTTAAAGTATTTGAATTTTACTTCAGCTAAGTTTATTAAACGATTATCAGAGCCTAAATATGAGGAACTTACTGATATTATATTCACTAAAGACATAAACGAAGCAGCAAAACAATTAAATCAGTATCTTTCAAATGATGAGAATTTTCAAAAATTTCTCAAGATATTTCCCATTGTTGCAACAACAAATATTTCTGCTCATCGGTTGGGAGAACCAAAACAATATTTTGATATGGTTATTATGGATGAGGCAAGTCAGTGTAATACTGCGGTAGCACTTGTTCCGATTATCAGAGGTGAACAGCTTTTGCTTGTAGGCGATCCGCAACAGTTAAAACCGGTTATTTTACTTGACGAAAAGAATAATTTGGTTTTAAAAAAGAGATATAACATTACAGATGAATATGATTATAAAAACAAATCTGTTTATCAAACGTTTCTTTCTGCCGATGCTGTCAGTGATGAAGTTTTGCTAAGCTATCATTATAGATGTCATCCGAAGATAATAGAATTTAATAATAAAAAATACTATAACAACAAGCTTAATGTACTGTCTTCTGATAATGAAAAGCAACCGCTTGAATTTATAGAATGTCATTCAAAAAATGCAACATTGAAAAATACAAGTGAGAGTGAGGCAAGAGAAATTGTTCACTATGTTAAAACTCATCCTGACAAAACGATTGCAGTTATTACACCATTTGTAAATCAGCGTAATAAAATTCAAGAAGAATTAAATCAAAACGGAATTACTAACGTTGATTGCGGAACTGTACATGCATTTCAAGGGGATGAAAAACAAGAAATAATTTTTTCATTAGCCCTTACTGATAAGACGCATGAAAAAACATATTCTTGGTTAAAGAATAACAAAGAACTTATAAATGTTGCAACATCAAGAGCTAAAGAAAAATTAGTTATTGCAGGTGACAAAGATCAAATAAACAGACTTCATCATCCGGGAGATGATGACGATTTGTTTGAATTGTATAATTATGTTCGATTAAACGGAAAAACAACCGTAACAGAGCGTGTGCCCGAATCAAGAGCACTTGGAATTAAACCTTACAGCACCGAAACAGAAACAGCATTTTTAGAAACGTTAAATCATGCTATAACCGCTATGATGATTACTAAATCAAAATATGTTGTTAAAAAGGAGGTCCCTATTTCGCAGGTGTTCAATTCTTCAAATCAAGTGAATGATTTATTCTATACAGGCAGATTTGACTATATAGTATATGAACGTGACGGAAAAGAATTGTTGCCGATTTTTGCGATTGAGCTTGATGGCAACGAGCATACAAATGATGTTAGGGTAATTGAAAGGGATAAAAAGAAGCAGCAAATATGTGATGAACATAATTTTCAGCTTATTCGTGTTCCAAACAACTATGCAAGACGATATAATTATGCAAAAGAAATCTTGTCATCATTCTTTGAGAATTCAAGAAGGTAATTATAATTAAAAAATGTTAAGGAGCATATTATGTCTATAAAAAATAATGACGAATTGATTGTGCAAGCTGTAAGTGAATATGAAAAAAGTATTGTAAAAATACTACTTTTATGCGTTGATAATCTTGAATTTGGATTAGGCATAAACAAACTTGTGCAGATTCTAAAAGGTAGTCAAACTAAGTTTATAACTGACTTTTCTTTGCAAAATAACATCGGTTTTTCATTGTTAAAACAATTTTCCAAGAATGATATTGAATACATAATAAACATATTGACTCAAACGGAGTATTTGGATAAACAAGTATATAAAAACGGTTTTGGTGATATTTACAAGGTAGGAATTAAAGGCTATGCGCTTTTAGAAGAAGATTTGCCACTTGAAGTATCTTTTATTGACGCCATTAACCGAATGTGATTTTATTGAATTTGATTCGACTGAAATAATGCTTTACGAAAACTGAGAGCATTAAGGTATCAAATTGCAAAAGAAAATGATTATCCAGCATATGCTATTTGTGGAGATTTGGCGTTGAGGAAAATGACTAAAGCATTACCTGAAAACCAAGAAGAAATGCTGGAAATCAAAGGTATAGGCCCTTTTTTGTCGAAAAGTATGCCGAGCGTTTTATTTCCGTAATTAAACAGTTCGAAAGTCGTGAATAGATGAAAAGCGTTGAAGATTTGATTCTCCAACGCTTTCGTTTTATATTTCTTTCATAAAAATATTATCGATATCACCGTCATAATTTTCAAGCTCATCGATCTTGCAAAAACCGTATTTTTCGTAAAGACCGATTATATTTGACGGAATATAAACTTTATCAAATCCAAACTTGCGAGCGTGATTTATTGTAGATTGAATAAGCTTTTCACTGATTCGATTCCCTCGATATTCTTCATCAACAAAAATTGAACTTATCCAAGGAAAATAGCGATTTTCTGGATAGTAGTCTGTTTCAAGAAAAGTACAAAATCCGATAATTTTATTACCACTCAAAGCTATAAAAACACCTTCAAAATCTTGAAAATCATCTTGTTCCAATAGCTTGGCTAAATGCCTCCCGACATTCCAAGAGCAATTATTCGCATAGGCAATCGTTTGATTCCAAAGGTTACTGTTACTTTGCAGTTTTTCGATTTTAATTTCAAAATACTCATGTCGTTCGTATTTCATATAAAAAAATTGTATTAATTCGATTCTTTCTTTGCAGTTTTTTCTATTTGCTTAATAGTCTGTAAATACGCTTCTTCTACGGGCGAAAGATTTTGATTCACATATTTTTTGTATTCCTCGTTTGCTTTTTCAAGTGCTTGCTTGTGGCTGATTTTTCCTGCATTATCAAGCACTTTTCCGCCTGTTACTTGAATCAAGTTATCAAGTTGGTCAACATAATCGCTCATATATACGGGATTGTGACGCATAGCTTGAATTTCTGCAAAATCGAAATAACCTGAAACAATGTTATTGAGCACTTTTAATTCATCTTCATTAAGATAATTTTTAGCAACACAAATGTCTTTGGCAGTTGGAAAATCGCCGTCAAAAGTATTCATTCCCATAAATGGCTTGTTTGCATCTACACGCTCGTAAACAATTTCGGCGGCAGTATGACCGTGTGCCGCATAATGCAATTTGTTTTGAACCATTTTAAAAAAAGCAACAGTTTCGCTGCTTTTCGGATTATAGTCAATACTTGTCGCATAAAGGTCAAGAACCTGACGATACATAACTTTTTCGGAAGAACGAATATCTCTGATTCTGTCTAAAAGTTCTTTCCAATAATTTCCACCACCGAGATTTTTAAGCCTTTCATCATCCATGGTGAAACCTTTTATCATATATTCCTTTAAGCGTTCGGTTGCCCAACGACGAAATTGAGTAGCAGTGATTGATTTGATTCGGTAGCCAAGTGAAATAATCATATCGAGATTATAATATGAAACGCTATAATTTTTACCGTCACTCGCAGTTGTTCGGAATTTCCGAACAACTGAATTTTCTTCAAGTTCGCCCTCTTCAAAAATATTTTTAATATGCTCACTTACATTTGATTTGCTCGTTTGGTAAAGTTCACATAATTGTGCCTGCGTCAACCATACCGTTTCATCAACAAATCGAACATCAATTTTTGTATCACCGTCATCAGTTTGATAAATAACTATTTCGCCTTGATTATTATCTTTATTCATTTCTTTAAGATCAATTTTCTGTTCTTTCATAGCGATTTATCCTCCTTTTATCATAGTACCATAATTGGCTTTTATATACAACATTTTCTTGTCAGCACAATTTGGGGCAGTTCACATCAGAGGGTGTTCATTGTATTTGTTATTTGTATATTTTGGATGTTGCTCTTAATTAAATCGATTTATATGGTTTTGTATGCTTTTGTTGTGAGCAGGGGCTTTTATACCGCTATGCAAAATTCGTATGTAATCGGCTGAAGTTGGTTATTTTTAGTCCAATTTGTACGCTGAAAATGCACAGTTCGTACAGGACACATTACATTAACCATCTGGCCGCCGACTGAACCTGCTTGCTTAGAAGTAAGGTCACCGTTGTAGCCCTGCTTAAGGTTAACACCAACCTCGCTTGCAGCTTCCATCTTAAATCTGTTAAGAGCTTCTTTAGCTTCTGGAACTGTATTCTTTGCCATTGTTAAAACACCTCTCTTATCAAAAATTTGCAAAGCGTGCTGATATTTTGAATAAAATTTTCTTCAAAATATTTATCACACAATATCAATTCGCTCTTGCAAGTATAGTTTATGAAAAGTATTCGTTTTTACAATTGAAAAATTTTTACAATTTAAAACACATATGATGAATGTTTAAAATTCTATAAATTTGCTTTGTTTTTCTCTGTTAACTCGTTGTACTTATTTACTATGTAATCGGCTGTTCTGACTGCGCCTTCACCTTTATATTGCCAAGTTTCTTCAATAAGAGAATCAATGTTGTTTTTATATTCAGTTGATTCAATGCAGCTGTCAATCAATTCTTTTAAATTTTGCATATTATCTTTAGTTAATTGTTTTCCTATTTTCGGCAAAGATGCAATAGGCCAAAACGGTGTGTCTAGCCACCAAGCGTCATAAGGGCTGTCGTCAAACTCGACATCTGCGTATATAACCGGCTTTCTGTAAACCAAAGAGTAATCGTAAACAATGCCGGAAAAATCTGAAATTAAAATATCAGAACGCCTGAGAACATCAAAATTATCACTGTCTCTGTTCCATTCGAGACTGTTTGAATTTGGAAATTCTGCCATTAAATGATTCATCAAATCTGCTTCCGAAGTAAATGACTGCGGGTGCGGTCTGATAATAATATGATATCCCGTTTCCAAAAGAGTTTTAATTATTTCATCGCCGAATTTGTTGAGAATAGAACTTTTACCCCAAGACGGAGCAAGTAAAACTGTTCGCTCCATATTTTCCAAAGGTGGTGCGGCTGCAAGTCTGTTTACCATAGCGTCCATATAAGGAACTCCTACCATAACAAGTTCCTTTGCCGGCAGGTTTCTTATTTTTTCAAGCGCTCTGATGTCTCTTTCGTGGTGATTTCCTGAAATTAAAACTGCATCATAATAATCAATCCCGAACATATGATAACCGCAGGTATTACTTGCCGCGTGAAGAACATGCACATAATAATCAACATTTTTTGAACGCTTCCATTGAAAAACATCAAGCCCCGGTGTTGTTGAAATAAGCATTGTGGCATTAAGAAAATTTAACTTTGAAAATGCACGATTGCCTTCGCCTATAAATTGTGCATCGAGATGCTGCAAATTTTCATCAAAAGCAGGGTCATCTTTTGATGCTGTCATATATACAACATCAACACCCCTTGAATCCATTTCTTCGCATATTGGTTTGAACACGCTCCAATATCTTTTGTCATCAGAAAAAATAACAATAGGTATTTTTTCTGCGTTTGTATCAGCTTTTTTTCCGCCGGTCAGTAGAAATTTCAGCTTGACTGCCCATTCTTTAAACACATATGCAACAGCACCGATAATACCTATCAGCACGGCAAAAAGCATACTGCCTGTTCCGGGATCAATATATAACTTCATATTTTTTCCCCTTTCAAAAGGTTGAAATCAAGAATTATTTTACATCATCATTTGTTAAAACATCATCTTTTGCAACAAGTTTCCAATTGCTTTTATCCCAAACACTGTCTTGAATTGTGTACCAATCGGCAGGTAAAAATTGATTTCCGTTATTTATGTTAACCGTACAATAATCCGAGCTGATAATATACTGCTTGTGTGCATATTTTTCTTGATTATCAATCTTTTTGTTAGTGTAAGGATTAACGGGGCTTTTTACCGTGCTTTCAAAAGCGATTGTAGGAATATCGGCATTGGTCATAAATTCATCAGATGTATTAAAGCCTGTTGAATTAAAGTCTTTAACCATAAGTAAAGGAGTGAAATATTCCATATCGTTTGTAACTGTGCCGGTATCGTTAAGTATTAAATCGTTTAATTGATAAGTTTCAAAAGCGTGGTCAGAAGCTAAAACGATTTTTGTATTATCCCAAACACCGATTTCTCGCAAATAATCAAACCAATTTCCCAATTGGATGATAGAAGCCATATTTGTTTCGTAACTTGCAATTTGTGTAAAGTTATTCATAGCAAGTTTTTTTCCGTTTAAATTAAATCTATCTGCATTTTTATAATATTTAGTATTATCAATTTGATTTGCAGGTTCGTATTGAGGTTCTTGAAGCAGTTGCGGCTCGTGTGTCGTATTGTTAGTCATAAGCAGCACTTCTCCTACTTTATTTGAAGTTGTTGAAGTGATGTCTGAAAGGTTTGTAAGTACACTGTAAGCCTTTATGAATTCGCTGTAATTACCTGTTGCGATGTAATCATTAGTGCGGTGCTGTGAAACGCTCGAACCTAAATAGTTGCCGTTATTATATATGTCAGACTGCAAAACAATCGGTGATGACTTCATAAGTGAATAAACAAAAAAGTTCCTGCGATTGTTTTTTATAGTTTCCTTTTTGGTTTCATTGTCAACATAATCATCACCTGTGTTGTACGCTTTTACACCCTTCATATCATCAAAAACGCTTAAATCGGGAATCCACTGGTAGTTGGCATAGTTGCTGTTGCAAAGTGTAACATTATAGCCCTTGCTGCTGAATATAGCAGGCATAACTTTAAGTGCTTCATTATGTTTGGTAACAAGCTTTTCGTTTTTGCGTGAATTTATTTCCGCCGGTGTGTATTCATATCCGCCGAAAAATGCAGATGAAGCAAAATTTGTATGCCCGCCGAAAGAAATTGTGTTTGAGTAATAAGTAAATCCGTCGTATTGCTTAATAAGTTCCGGCTTTTCATTAAAGAAATACGGAATGTATGGGCCAAACCCTCTGTCAAGCATTATAACCACAACATTTTTTCCGGTTTTACTAAGCTTAATGTTAAAGGTATTGTCTTTTTCCGAGTTTGTGTATATATTCGCAACTGATGAATTGATTTTTACAATGTTGACTGTACCCATACCGCAAAGTGCAATTGTGCAAACAAGAAGCAGTGATGTTATTTGCTTTGTAAGCTTTTTGTATATTATTAACATCACAACTATGATTACAGCAACAACAATTAAGTTAACTATCATTTCATTAGCTGATATGCTTATGGTATTTGTTTCTGCTGTGTACTGCAAAGATGAATTTAATATTCCCGAATTTTTGCCAAAAAACATATAATTTGTTATCGCCAAGCAGCAGATTATACATATAGCTTTGGTGTAAGCGGCTCTGACTTTGCTGTTTGCAAGCCAATAGAATACTCCAAACCAAATTACAAAAGTACCTACCGCAATGCAAGTGGAAGATACCAAGTACCACAATGGGCTTTGATAGTAGCTTGTAAATACAAATTCCTGCGGTGAAGAGCTGATTACGGCAGATGGTATAACGAGTCCTGTCAAAACTGCCATAAACACACAGCCTGATACAAATAATTTTGTATTGTACTTATATTCTTTGATTTTTTCAGGTTTTCTTTTTGCAGGATTCTTTTCTCTTACCAAAGCAAAAAGAATAGGAAATATGCAGACAATTCCCAACAGTGTAAATACAAGTGATTTTTCAGTGTATGTATCATCAATAAAAAAGCTGTATATTGATAATGCTATACCGCCGATTGCAAGAAATTCTTTTCCGACTTTTGCAGGATTTTTACTTTTTAAAGTTAAGGTTTTTATAAGTGAAAATGCATTGTTTAAAGTCCAATAAAATACTAATCCGGATGGTGAATTATACAAAAATACAAGAAAGAACAGTGCAGTTATATATAGCTGTATTTTAGTTTTTGCAGGATAATCTTTTGAATAAAGCGCAGAAGATATTAAGTTTATTACAGTCATAATAATCGGCAAAATATTTATTGATATGCCAAATAATGTTAACAGCTTATCAGGTGTGCTTAAATCATTTATAAGTCCAAAGCTTACATCTTTTATACCGGAATAAGTTGATAAAAATCTGTATGCCGCAATGAAAAAAGGAATTTGCAAAAACAAAGAGGTAACACCTCTTAAAACATATGTAGGTTTGTAATTGTTTTGGCGATAATAGGTTTGGAGCATCATCATTCGCTCGTCGCCTTTAAATGTCTTTTTTATATGCGAAACGCCTTTTTCAAGCTTTGCCTCTATGTTTCTTTCCTGTTCCTGAATAGCGTCGGCACGCCTGTATAGCGGCAAAACCAAAAAGTTCATTGCAAGGCTTAAAATGATTATTGCTACTCCTTTATTTTGAATTACAGAATATGCGAATTTATATATTGCCTCAAACAATATTTGCAAAGGCTGAAAAAGTAAAGCATATAAAATTGAACCAAATGACATTATTTTTGCTCCCGTAACTTTATGATAATTAAACTTGGTATTAAAATAAACAGCGATATAAAAATATAAATTTCAACAGTGTTTACAGCTGTGAAATTGATTAAAAAATGTAGCGGTACAGTTAATAAAATACTGCCTGAATAATAAGAAATTGCAGTTAGGCAAAGCCCTAACGAAAATGCAAACAGCAATTGCACCGCTATAAATATTGTGCTTTTTTGTGAAAATAAATTGATTATATGCGAAAATGAAAAAAGCGCGGATACGATAAAAATATTTAGAGCAGGTTTATTAAATGTTTTTTTAAAATATGATAAAATAATTCCTCTGAAAAATAATTCCTCACCGAAAACACAGGAAATCATCTGTATAATTTCAAATGGCGTGGGGGTATATCTGCTTTTTAACGAAATAAGTATATTAAAAAATATCACGAAAACGACTAAAAGATTTAAAATCAATATTCGCCAATCTTTCAAATTGCCGATTTTCAGTCCGTATTCTTTAAATTGGTGTGTTAACTTTAACACAGTCAAAACAGTACCCCAAAATAAAATTAAAATTACTGTTTTTATTATTTCATTTTCACACTTGGGCAAAAATATATTTATAAAACTGTACATAATAAGAAAAAATATAAGTACAGGCAATTTTTTATTTTTCATATTGTTTACTCATTATTTTAAATAAAATATACATAACATTATATCATAGAAAATATAAATATCAAATAAAATACCCTAAATTATTAGGTGAACTTGGCATTATAACACCTAAACATAATTTTAGCTCAATGCCTTTTCAACTGAATTTCAAAAGCTTTTTCTGTTTATATCAAGTGTTAAATCCCAATCCCTTTGCTTTTCATCACTTATTGTGCAAAGTAAAAATGATTTTATATCACTTAATACTTTGTTTTTCTTGCCTGCTTTCTTTTCTGCAATGTGAATTATCAAAGACAGTCTGTTAATAAGTTTTTCAAATGCCTCATAAACCGCTGTGCCTTTTACATAAGGTTCATTTCCTATGAAAATATTTCTTACAAGCTCTATACCTAAATCTTTTGCAAGAACGTTTTGTATGCTTTTATCAGGACTAAACCATAAAAAATTACATATTTTTTTGACAGTCAGTTTGTTTAAAATTTTCATTGCGGACTTTGGCAAAATTTCTTCCATTTTATAGTCAATCATTCTGTCAAACCGCCACTGAAAATACTCACTTGCACTTTTTCCCTGCTTGTCATAATCAAAATCATTTATTGTGTAAGATTTTATGTCGGCAGTGCTGTCTTTAATAGTTACTTTTCTGTATGCACACGGACAGCCTACAAAACAGCCGGTTTGAACATCCGTTATTTTATTGCCGTTTTCTGTAACATATTCTGTAACCGCCTGTGCATGCATATGACCTGTAAATATTAAGTCAAGCCCTGCGTCTGCAAATTGATTTGCACGCTTTTCCCAATCGGTTAAATGTGAATCGCTGATTAAATTCATTATCGGCGAAAAAGGCAGTAGGGGATAGTGTGTCATTGCAAATATGTAATTGCCTGTACGGTGGGCATCTTCAATCTGCTCAAGTGCCCACTTCATTTGATTATCCCATAATCCTTTGAAATCTTTGCAGTCGCCGTCGCAGTTTAGTGCAAGCAGTCTTATTCCGTCGGCAAGCTGTGCCACATATGACATACTTTCTTTATGCTCGCTTATTGCACCGTCAAAGCCGAAATCTTTATAAAAATCACGCAGTTCATCCCTCGGCATTGCTTTAACAGGCAGCATTTTATCCCCGTCAAATTCAAAGGAGTCATTATCATCATAATCGTGCCTGGCGGTGATGAGATATATTTTTTTGCCTTGCTCTTTTAATTTGTAAAGCTTGTTTCTCAGTCCGATATGGCTTTGGTATTCACCCCTGTAAACCAAATCACCGGGAATTAGAATTATATTTGTTTCTTTATCATCAGCTATTTGCTTAAACCCGGCATCAATAATTGCCGGCGTTTCAGCAACACATTTTTGGTCGCTTATACTTCTTTTTTCATATGCCGCACCGCTGTGCTTAAATGATGGGTCAAAAAAATGTGTATCCGTTACAAGATAAAAATTTAAGTTTTGCATATTTATCATCCCTAATTAAAATTTTGAATTTATAAATTTTACTGTTTTATTTTACCATATAGTATGATATATTGTAAATTGAAGATTTATATAAATCAAGTGAGGAATACGAAATGATAAAACATAACGAAAAAAACAATATATTTATTCTTGAAACCAAGAATACACATTATGTTTTCGGAGTTGATGAAGAGGGATATAACCGCCATATTCATTGGGGAAATAAATGTAATTACGGCGATTATGAATTTGCCCATGTAAACGGTGAAAATTCAAATAATACCGTGCAGGATGAAATTAGGCAGGAAATTACACCTTTTGGCTCAACTATGTATCGCGAATGTGATATTAAGGCTGAATTTGCGGATGGCTGCCGTGAAATCAGTATGCATTATGACTCATTTGTTCTTGAAAAAAATATTCTCAAAGTTATTTTTAAGGATGATTACTATCCTCTTCAAATAATTCTTAATTATGAAGTTTATGATGAATATGATATAATCAAAAGGTATGTCACACTTAAAAATACGGGCAACGATAATATCGTTTTTGAAAGAATATTCAGTGCTGAATTTTCACTTCCGTCTGTAAAGCCATATACTTTTATTAACACAAACGATGCTTGGGGCAGCGAATTCTTGCAAACAAACACTGTGCTTGACGGAGGAAGTATCATTTATGAAAATCGCAGGGGTGCGTCAAATCATAATAACTCACCATATTTCATTGCACATCAAAATGCCGATGAAAATAGCGGTGATGTATATTTTGCAAGCCTTGCTTACAGCGGTAATTTTAAAGTCAGCGCAAGCCGAGATGTGTATTCAATCACCAGAATTTCAATCGGAATGAATGATTTTGATTTTTCACATACTTTAAAACCGGGTGAAACATTTGATTCACCGTTAGTTTACTGTGGCAGAGCAAACGGTTTTGGTGAAATGTCAAGAAATATGAATCGTTTTTCAATTGATTTTCTTCTTCCTAAAAGTTTTAATGATAAGCCGCTTCCTGTGCTTTATAATTCTTGGGAAGCTACTGAATTTAATATAGATGTATCGCAGCAAACAGCCCTTGCCGAATTGGCAGCGGATATCGGTGTTGAACTTTTCGTTATGGATGACGGATGGTTCGGCAAAAGAAATAGTGACAGGGCAGGGCTTGGCGATTGGTATGTTAATAAAGAAAAGTTTCCAAACGGGATTGATGAACTGATTGATAATGTAAATAAACTCGGAATGGATTTCGGTATTTGGGTTGAGCCTGAAATGGTAAATCCTGACAGCGATTTGTATCGCACTCATCCCGATTGGGCATATCATTTTGAACACAGAAATGCAGATGAACTTCGCCACCAGCTTGTGCTTAATATGACTCGCGGTGATGTTCAAAATTATATATTTGAATGCCTTGATAATTTACTTGAAAATCATAATATTAAGTATATTAAATGGGATATGAACCGTCCTTTTTCGCAGGTTGGTGCAGAAAATCTTGAAAATGCGAAAATGTATTCATATCTTCATACAATGGCAGTTTACAAGATTGTTGATGAACTTAAAAAGCGTCATCCCCAAGTGCAGTTTGAAAGCTGTGCGTCAGGCGGCGGCAGGTGTGACCTCGGTGCTATCAGCCATTATGACCAAGTATGGACGAGTGATAATACCGACGCTATTGACAGAATGACTATTCAAAAGGGATATTCTTTGCTTCATCCTGTTAAAACAATGCGTGCGTGGGTTACTGATATTTGCGGTATAAATAAGCCTTGTTCACTTGATTTCAGGTTTAATATTGCAATGCAGGGTTCACTCGGAATAGGCGGTAATCTTATTAAATATTCCGCCGAAGATTTAGAGATTTGTAAAAAGAATATTGATTTTTATAAATCTGTTCGCAATATTGTTCAGTTCGGCAATTTGTACAGAATACTTGATGTTGAAGACGGGGAAGTGCTTTGCAACGAATATGTAAGCACTGATAAAAACGAAAGTGTGGTTTTTATTGCTGCAAATGCAACAAGGTTTTTTAAAAAGAAATTTAATCTTCACTTTGCAGGCCTTGATGAAAATAAAACATATTCTTTTTCCTTAAGCGGTGACGAATATGTGAAAGGCGGGGCGTATCTTATGAATGTAGGGGTTCCTATTTATGTCAGGGGCGCGGATTATAACAGGGCAATAATCATAAAAGCAATATAAAATAAAAGAAACATCCACTTTTTCGCGAACAATTCCGTAAAAAATGGACAATAGAAAAACACCCCTACGGTAGAATTAAGGAAAACTACCATAGGGGTATTTTAATACCGAGAAGCCACAGTCACATAAGTGTTATCAAAAAATACATTGATTTAACAACAATTATCGTATTCAAACTAAGACTAAACCGACTCCTCTTAAAAAGCGAAATCAGTTTGTTGCTTAAATTTTATTTTTCTGCATCAGATTGGCTTTTGTACCGTCTGCGCAATTCGTGGCGGTACAATATAAAGGGAGGATTTGCATTTTTCTAAATGATTTCCTGTTCGATATTGTCAAACAAATCGTCGTTGAAAAAATCGCGGATCGAGATTTCAAGACCATCACAGATTTTTTGCAACGATACAACACCCGGATTTTGGCTCTTTGTGTTGAGCATACTGTAAATCGTTGACGGATTTATTCCGCTTAAGTTTCCGAGCGCGTTAATCGCTATATTTCTCTCCTCACAGAGATTTATGATGCGTTGCGCAACTGCTTCTTTTATTTTCATAACTACCGCCTTTTGCTTGTGATAGTTAAATTGTAAATGAATTTGGGATATGTCGTGTGGGATGTATCCCAAATTATTATTGACATTTGAGCTTTGTTAATGTAAAATAAAAATATAATCAGTAGTTGCTGATAAAAAGAGAAACCTGTTCCCATTTAGAACACAGTAGTAAAGCTCTTGCATAGACTTATGTGGGGGCGTTTTTTGTTTTATGACTAGTGGAGAAGTAATGAAAGAAAACATAAAATATATGCTGAAAAATTGGATCGCGTGGGATAAGAAAAGCCTGATTTATTTTCTTATTCGAGTTCCGGCACTTGTTTTTCAGCCCATAGTAACAGCATACATACCCAAAGCAATGATTGACTGCATTAACGATGGCGTAACGGTTGGCAGGCTTATTCTTGTTGTTGCGCTTTTGAGTGTTCTTGTTGCGCTGACAACTTGGCTTGCGCCCTTTATGCAGGAGCTTTTAAACGGAAGCGCACGCATTATCCGTATGCGCTATGCCGTTTTGGCTTTTCGCAAAAATCTTAACACTGATTACACAAATATAGAAAGCCTTGAAGGCAGAGAAAAGAATAAAAGAGCAATGGAGTTTTACAGAAGCTACTATTCATCATCCGCCGATTTTCTTGATACCTGCAATCAGCTTCTGGTTTGCATTGTGGGCGTTATAACCTCTCTTGCACTCATCTATAAAATCAATATCGTTATGATACTGATTATCCTTGCGACCTGTGTTGCCGAATTTATTTTACTGAAATACCTAAACAAAAAAGAAAAGAGCGTTAAGGATGCAAGAAGCAGTGTTTTCGTTAAGTTTGATTATTACTATTCATTAAGTAAGGATTTAACTGCCGCAAAGGATATACGGCTTTACGACTTTACCGACTATTTCTTGTATGCAGTTGCAAGACTGATTAACGGCTTGGAGAATATAACCTCAAAATATATGCACCAAAGCGTTAAGGTTGGCGGAACAAGAGCACTTCTTAACCTCGCGCGTGAGCTTGTTGCATACGCTTATTTAACATATTTAGTGTGCCAAAAAAGGCTTTCCGTTTCCGATTTTATTTTCTATTTTGGCATTATCACAGGATTTTCAAATTGGATAACGAATGCGGTGTTTCAATATTCAAATATTGAGCGTTGCTGTAACGACTGTGCCGCATTTCGTGAATTTATCGAAAGTAACGAGGAAAACAAAAGCAAGCCGAGTGTTAATTTTGATGATATTGAATCAATTGAATTTAAAAATGTTTCGTTCACATATCCTTCTGCCGAAAACAGCACAATAAACGATATGTCCTTTAAGATTAGTACGGGCGAAAATATAGCAATAGTCGGTGAAAACGGTGCAGGCAAAACAACAGCAATCAAGCTGCTTTGCGGTCTTTATTATCCCACTAAGGGTGATATTTTAATAAACGGAAAAAGCAGTTGCGATTTTTCGAGTGAAAGCTATTTTGATTTGTTTTCTGCGGTGTTTCAGGACTACGGCTTTTTGCCTATGACCATAGCGGAAAACATCTGTGCATCAACCGATTACGATAAGGAAAGGCTTTATTCTGCATTTGAAAAGTCAGGTATTGCCGATAAAATCAACAGCCTTAATAAAAAAGAAAACACCCTTATGATTAAAGATGTTTACAAAGACGCAGTCGATTTTTCAGGTGGAGAAAAGCAAAAGCTATTACTTGCCAAGGCAATTTACAAAAATGCACCGGTGCTTATCCTTGACGAGCCTACCGCTGCACTTGACCCAATTGCTGAAAATGAGCTGTACCTCAAATACAACGAAATGACAGATAATAAAATATCTTTCTTTATTTCACATCGTCTTTCCTCAACATGCTTTTGCGACAGGATTTTGTTTATTAAAGACGGAAAAATCGCAGAAAGCGGAACACACGAGGAACTTATGGCACTCAAAGGCTCTTATTACAGAATGTATCAGCTTCAAAGCTACTATTATAAAGAGACGGGAGGCGAGGCGGTATGAAAAAAATAAAAACCGTTTTTTCTGCTTTTAAAGAAATGCACCGCCTTGAAAAGCGGTTGCTACCTACCTCAATAGTTGTTGCAATTGTTACGGCGGTTATGCCGTTTATCAACATTTGGTTTACATCAAAAATAATAGATTTGCTTGATGTCGGAACAAGTATGAGTGACCTTGCGGTATATATCGGCTTGGCGGTTGGAATTAATGCTGTTTTATTCTTCATCAATTACTTTTTAGGTGATATTTACTTTATGTTCCGCTCGCTGATGTATAACAAGGAGCTTCAAAACATATCTGCAAAGCTTTTTAAAGCGGAATATCAAAAGCTTGAAAGCAGTGATTTTAAGGAACTGATACATAAGCATTCCGAGGCACAGGACAGAGTTTTCTCGTCATTTGTGCAGTTTAGTTGGATGATGCGTGATTTCATATCGGGAGCGGTAACGCTGATAATTTCCGTTATTATCATCATTCCGCTTTTGAAAATCGGATTTACCAAAACAGGTGATACTTATTTTGAAAGTCCTGTTTTTCTGCTGACGATTTTCGGCGCAATAGCAATTATGGCGGTTATTATCCTTATTGTTGCAACGCAGATGAACAAGGCTTGGTTTAAGGCGGGAGATGAATATTCACGGCTTGACAGAATTTTTTACTATTTTTTAAATATATTTTCCGATTACAACACCGGAAAGGAAATCCGCCTTTATAAAGAGCAGAATTTGATTGAGCACACCGCAACGGATAAGCTGCTGACGGACGGCGAAAAGCTGCTTAAAAAGGCTTCGCTTCACACCGCAAAATCAAGTTCGTTTGTTGCAATCCTCGGTGCGCTAGTGGGCTTCGGGATTTATCTTTTCATCGGCGTTAAGGGCTTATACGGTCTTTTTGGCATAGGCTCGCTTGTGCTTTACTGCGGTTCCTTTATGCAGATAATAAACGGAATTATGAAAATGGCGGTTACCTTCGGAAAAACTGCCGAAATGGTGCCTTTGGTAAACTATTATTTTGATATTGTAAATACAAAGGACGATATGACCTACGGTGCAAAGGAACTTGATTTGTCGGATAAATTTGAAATTGAATTTAAAAATGTTTCGTTCAAGTATCCCAATATGGAAAGCTACGCTCTTAAAAATATCAATATCAAAATCAACAACGGCGAGCACCTTGCGGTTGTTGGCAGGAACGGAAGCGGTAAAACAACATTTATTAAGCTGATGTGCAGGCTCTATGATGTAACCGATGGTGAGATACTTATAAATGGTATCAATATTAAAGAATACTCAAAGGAAAGCATCATTAGCCTTTATTCCGTTGTTTTTCAGGATTTTAAAATCTTTTCAACAACGCTTGCGCAGAATATTTCGACAAATGGGGAATACGACAAAGAAAGGCTTTATGATGCGCTCGACAAAGCAAATATAAAAGACAGAGTGCTGAAAATGGAAAACAAGGAATGCACTTATCTCTATAAGGATTTAGACAAAGCAGGTGTTGAGATTTCAGGCGGCGAGGCACAGAAGCTTGCGCTTGCAAGAGCACTTTACAAGGATGCACCGATTGTTATTCTTGACGAGCCAACAGCGGCACTTGATCCAATTGCAGAACATGAAATATACAACCGATTTAATTCCTTTGTTGAAAACAAAACGGCAATTTATATTTCACACAGATTATCAAGCTGTGTATTCTGCGATAAGATTGCTGTGTTTGACAAGTCAAGGCTTGTTGAAAGCGGTACGCATCAGGAACTTTTGACAGCAGGCGAAAAGTATTTTGAACTTTGGAACGCTCAGGCGAAATATTATATCAATTGATATTTATATAAATAAAAAATTGCCAAGACCCACCAATATTGAACAATTCCGTAAAAAATGGACAATAGAAAAAAACAGCCTCCTATGGTAGAATTAAAGAAACTACCATGGGAGGTTTTGTTCAGCCTAAGCGGATAAAGGGTATATTGTTAAACATGATAGTAGCATCGATATTGAAACTAAAAAGGTAAGGATTTTTTTAATCATAGCTATTATATCCTTTATTTTATATTGGATATTCTTTGTTTATTACTAATAAAAATGCAGACACGAAAAAACCTATGGTAATAGGGTTAATTATTTGGAAAATATAGTCTATAATAATAACAAGTTTGTTGTATTTGTTTTTATGTAACATAACAAAATTAAATATTATAAAAAATATTGGAAATAAAAACAAATATACATCAAGAATTTCTGAAATGGAAAATGAAATTGTTAACATACTTGTAATAACTGAAATTATATTGTTTTCTGTTAATATAGTTATATCTGTACGTTCTATCAAATATATAATTATCGATAATAAATGAAAAAGTAAAAGTGAAGCAGAGAGATATATAGCAATTTTCTTTTGTGTATTAAACGAGTTAATATAGTCTTTAATGTTGTATTGATTTTTTTTATTCATTTTATTGCTTTGCCTCTTTCTCATAATTTTATATTCGCAATGTTTTCGCATACAGACGAATATTTGTTAGGAACGTTTTCCAAGTTTAATTTCATAACAGTTTCTTTTATATATTGTAAAATTATATACTACATAATTCAAATCGGTATCATCAACTGTAATTGCAGTTCCGTTTTTGTTATATAAAAGATACAAGCAATCTTTATTGCGTACAAGTTCTAAAGTGCCGCTATACAAAATCGGCGTAAGAGTGCAGTTTGAAATTGTGGCATTATGATTAAGTGTCTGCACCAAATTGTCGTAACTGCTGTTAATATCTGTTGTACTATATTTAGAAATATTGTCGGTTTTATAAAAAACTCCCAAATGTTTATAATTATCAAATTGATAATTTAAAAACTTACTAATATCTTCTTGCTTCCACAATTTATTATCCGAATATGATAATGATTTTGATGAGCGAACAGTATAATATCTTGAGCGTTTAGAAAACATATCATAAGTGTTATCGTGAAAAATCATATCACTGTATAACTCTATGCCGGAAATGTTAGAATCAACATTATCTTGTAAATATTCAGTACACCATATTTCCAAATCTTCTAATTGATAATCATCAACATAGTGCTTTTGAAAATACTCAACATTAAAATTTTTACCGTCAACATTGAATACCCACTTTGCCGGTACTACCCAAATATTAAATTTTTCTAATAAAACAAACTCTGTTTCAATATGTGCCTTGTATTCTTCAACTTCAGTTATTTCGGATTGAGTAACGCCGTATTTGTATGCAATATACTCCTTTGCATTACGAGTTAATGAATTTGAATATAAAATGATAGAAGCTGCTGAAAATATAGCAAAAATTAAAGCAATACAAGCATATTTTTTGATTTTCTTGAAAGTTGATTTGCTGTTTTTATTCATCCTATCGCCTTTCCTTTTTCCTCTAATTTTATATTTCCAATTTTTGTATCATAATAATAACTTGCGAAACTCTCCCAACTATTCCTTGAAAACTCTAAATCAGATGTCGTCAAATAGACGCCTTTATTTTCAATATCTTTATTAATAAACTCAAACTTTTTCAAAACTTGAGAATTGATATTATCAAAATTATCATTGGTATATTTGAAGCCGTTTTTTGAATAGGTATAATATTGTTCAAGACTGTCAACTTTATAATAAATCACAAATGAATCGTTGTCATTTATCAAGAAATCCTTTATGTTTTCTTTTGTTACAATATCATGTAATTTTCCGCAATTAATTTTGATACCGATAACATTAGAGTCAACTGTTTTTAAATAATCAACCGACCATTCAAAAACATCTTCTAATTGATAATCATCACTAAACCCGTATTCTGTTTTTGATACGCCAAAGGTTCTTTTATTATATCTCAATTTCCAAGTCGGAGGCGTAGTGTACCAATCAAAAAGAATACCTAAATCCGAATCATCATGAAATTTTTCGCCCTCGTAATCGAGCAAAATTATATCCTTTTTGTCAAAATTATATTTATCAACCAAATACTCAACAACCTCTGCTCTGTGGCATTGAACATAAATAATATGCGCAATACCAAATATCAAAAAAGCCGCAAATATTATTGTTAATATTCGTAAAATGAATTTTTTACTCTTTTTCATATAAATCTCTTTTTCTATTTCTTATTTACCATAAGATTGTTTTCTTAATTTTAAAGCTTTTATTTGCTAACTGTTCTTCTCTTATTTCATTATAATTTTGATCTTCTTCAAATCCAAAATAATCAAATCTTTCACCGTCGTCAATCCTTTTTGTCGGCAAATCATAATTCACAAAACAAACATTTATAGGATTTTGCCCCGGATGAAAATAATATTTTCCAAATTCGGATTCTATTTTTGCTTTGATTGTTTCCCTTTCTTTTAATAATGACGATAAATCTTCAAAATCGGAGCGTAAATATATCGAAATAATTCCGTTATAATCAGCAAATATTTCTTGAATAAGTTTCTCAATATTTTCACTTGTCCATTTTGTATTGTCTTTCTTTAGAATATTTGTAAGTACATCATATTCGTAATAACTTGAACTGTACGGAGTGTGTAAAACAAGTACATCCGTAATATCGGAATCACCTGTAACATTTATTAAATACTCTTTCATATATCGGTTAATTTCTTCCAACTGGTAATCATCATAAAATTCGCCCTTGTTATATATGACAGAAAAATCTTTTTCTGTATCTTTAAAATTAACGGCAAACGGAACAAATTCACCGGGTCTGTATAATAGAGGACAATCGAAGGAATCAGACTCGTCTTTATAGTAGGGTAGCTTAATGCTGATAACTTTAAAATCTTTATTGTATTTCTTTTCGACATATGCGGTTGCATTGTGTATTAAGCAAATTAAAGCTATCAAAGAACATACAATTATACACAGCAAAGCCGTAAGTATAATTTTTTGTGTCTTTTTTCTACTGTGTTCTTTCATATTCTCTCACCATCTTTAAATTAAATGTTTTTCTTGTTTTAACAATTCAATTTGCTTGTATTCCAAGAAATATCCTTTATGTGAATAAATATTATTTTCTGGATTACATCCGTAACTTGCCGTAGTGGAACCGGTGTATTGTGCAAGCACTTCCTGTTCACTTGCAAAAGCACAATTTGGTATAATTGACGTAAAGATTACAACGGATAAAACAAAAGAAATTATTTTTTTCATAAAATTCTTATCCTTTCTAAAAGCCTAAGTTAATATATCTCATCCACTATCATATACTTCATTTGCTTATAAGTTATCTTATTTATATCTATTCCATAAAAACTATATCCGGAAAATGTTGGGAATTTAGGTTCATGCAAATACAATGTGCTATAATCGGATTTATATTTGTCATTAAATTTATTTCTGATATCGCTTATATACTCATCAAAATTCGAGTTTGTATTTCCAGAATTATAATAATTAACCTCGGCGGAATCATTCAGCAAATACTGTTGAATATCATCTGTTTTAATAAATATCTCGCTTGTTCTCCCTGCTTTGATAATTTCGTTAACATTATCTTTCGTCCAAACAACATTTTTGTATTTATCCTTTTCTTCGTCATAAATACCATAAACAGCCGTATCGCGAATATTGACCATATCAATATTTTCATCAACAGTATTTTTCAATTCATCCGTCAGCCACTCTGAAACCTCTTTCATTTGGTAAGCGTCGTAATATTGAAAATTCATAAATTTTACATTAAATATGCGACCGTCATCTTTTGCTTCATATACCAAATAAGAATCGTGCCAAACAACAGCCCAATAATCTATATCATAATGAAAGTTTCCCGGACAATAATCGTAAACTTTGTAGTCACTCATTTTGGTGTCATATTTATTAGATAAATATATTCTCGGGAATACAGAAACAAACAATATCGTCATAATAACATACAATAATAAAGCAATTAAAAATACTATTCCAATTTTCTTTGTTTTTTTCATATTATAACCCCCTATATTAGTACTATATCATAAAACAAATTAACATAAAAGTACAAAATTGAATATCATTAAAAGAGGTTTGCCCCAAATGTTAGGGCAAACCTCTTTTTAAGTTGTGTCTCTATTTTTTGCTTATTTCAATTCGTGTTACGATTTTGATTTGAGCGATCTCTCTCAAAAATCTCTCAGAATTTTATTTTTGCTTAGAACAGCAAATTCGTATGATAAATTGCGAACCTTATTGTAGTAAGTTGTTACTCCGTTTAAGGTTTTACTAAATCACTCACTGTGAAAAGGTACACTGTACCATTTCTGCCAAATCAAAGATTTGGAGTTTCGTGTCTCTTGTGCTTCGCACAATTCACTCGTTTTCATCATAAGTATAACTGTATTTGTTGTTTCAGTTCACTTTTGAAACAAATCGTAGCAAAGGTGAACTGAATTATCCGTAAATTAACTTTTCAAAAAGAAATTACTTAACTTTACTATTAAAATTGTATTTAAAATATTTTTCCACAAAATGTTTCATATACTCATTTTCGTTGCCGGATTTACACAAATAATCAATATCCTCGTCATAAAAGGTCATATAACCAATTTTACATTCGGAAATATTAATGCAAACAAAATCTATATTTTTAGGAAATTCCTGTGTTTGTGACTGTGGTTTTAACACTTTAAAATTCCAATCACCAATGCTAAAACTTGTTTGCGGTATAATATATTCATCAGAATCAAGAATAACATCAGTTTGATACTCGAAAGATTCGAGTCGTAAAAGTTGATCATTAAAGCTTTTTTTGTCATATTCAGCAATAAACATACTACCGTATGAATCAGACATTAAAGAATGTATCCTGTTCGACTGAAAATAGAGATTTTTATAATTCCCAAAATCATCTAAAGAAAAATGAATATAATCCGAATTTTCACTTGATATTTTGTAATAGTTTTTAACACCAACAACCGTGTGTGAATTATTAGCTAATACAGCAATCAAAGATATCAATATCAAAACCAACGCCAACACAGAAAGTAATATGATTTTCGATTTTTTCTTCATATTAAACATATCCTTTATATTTATTTATAGTAGCCGTTGTGCCTTTTAAAACCAATGCTAACATACTCAATATATCACAAAATTCTAAATATATCAACATCATAAACACAAGCAAAAATAGGGGAAAATAAATAAAAAAAGAGCTGAATTTTCAGCTCTTTTTTTGTGGCAGATTATATCAACTTGTCAAGTCACGGTCGTATTTGCTTCGCAAATCTCCACCTTAAAGACTTGACAGAACGATGTTACGGGTTTAATTGCATTATAAACCCGTAATAAGAACATCACCCATTTACAAAATCACAGATTTTGAATGGGTCCCGATAACCTTGTTACTCGCTTTGCTCGTAATAACGATTCGAACCTTAAATGACGGAGTCAGAGCCTCGCAATCTTTTTTGAAAACCGCCTATTTAAGCCATTTTTCAGACTTTGCTTCTCTCAAAAATCTCTCGGAATTTTATTTTTGCTTCGCATTGCAAAATCGTATGAGGAATTGCGAACCTTACACTGAGGTGTCGAAAGAAACTCTAAATCCGCATTATCATTTACAGCAGGGTAGTGCACCGTTTGGTGACGAAGAATATAAAAGCTCTTCATTTAATTTCACAAACAAAGTGTCATATATGGCGGCAAATAAATACCTAACTTAAACATAATAAGCCTCTCCTTTAATTACACTCCTATTTGTTTTCAAACCAAATATCCATTTTGCTTGACTGAGCTTGTCTTTTGTATTCTGTTTGATTTGATGTGCGGGCAGTCCGTTCGGTGTCAGTTGGTTTTTGGGAAATTTGCCGAGGCTGCTTATTGTTTTGCTGTGCTTGATTTTGAACACTATTCTCTGACGAAGGCGAAGGTGCTTTGTTAAATGTTCTGAGTATTTCTTCAATTTCTTTTTCTTGTTCGTCCATTTGATTTCTCCTTGTTCGATTTCTTTCCGAAAATCGGCAAAGCGCTTTTTTGCCGCCTTTCGGAAAGGGACTTCCGAAGAAATCCTTTTCGTAAGGAAAAGGCGGCAGCGGAAGCTCCGCTACCGCCATCCTTAAATGGTTAGCTATCTGTTATTTCTTTGTTGTAACAGTCTTAGCTTTTGACCAGCCTGAATAAATCCTTATGGATTTGCCGTTAATCTTAACTGTCTTATAGGTGCGAACTCTTACATAATACTTTTTCTTGCCCGAAAGCTTTGAAATTTTCTTTGATACTGTTGTATTCTTGCCTACTGTTACGGTCTTAGCCTTGCTGAATTTACTTGAGGCACTGTACTGTACCTGATAGCCTGTTGTCTGTGTAGCCTGCTTCTTCCACTTTACTGTAAACTTCTTTGAACCTGCTGTAAGTGAGGAAATACTTGTTGCCTTTGGCTTGATTGTGAAATAAAGCGTCTTTGTTCCGCTGTATTTACCCTTAAAGGTAATCTTTACTGCGTACTTGCCAACATACTTTCTGCCTTTTGCATAAGACACAGTATAGTCAGTATTCTTAACAAGTGTCTTTCCTGTTCTGTCCTTAACAATAACCTTAGGTGTTCTAACCTTTCCGTTATATGTTAATGATGTTGCTTTAAGCTTTATGCTTGATGCATTTGGAATTACTGTTGTTGAAAGAGTTTTCTTACATACCGAACAGTAATTTACTATCGTGCCGTTTGCTGTTGGGGTTGCCTTTGTTACGGTTTGCTTTGTGGTGTGGGCAATCTTAGCAATATTGCCCCAAGATGCAAGGTCGGTTATTTCCTTTGTACCGAGTACATCTTCATAGAACTTGCCACAACCTTTGCACTTGTAGTATGCTTCCTTACCGCCCTCTGTGCAGGTGGCAGCTTTCGCAGCAACCAAAGTCAGATTGTGAGTGTGCGGTACAGTTTTGTCATATCCGCAGGTGTCGCAAACATTGTCAGAACCGTAATCGTGAGCCGCTTTGGTTGTTGTAGCATCGCAGCGAGTACATTTATGCCAGTGACCTGTGCTGTCGCCGGTCCAAGCGGTACTCCAATCGTGACCGAGAGCTGCGATATTGTCAACAGTCTTGGTCTGTGTATTTGCCCAAGCTTCAGTAAAGGCTGCTGTATAGGTTGTTTCGCCCTTTGCTGTGCAGGTCGGAGCCTTTGTCTGTGCGCTTGTTACAGTAGCAGTTGCAGTTTCCTTATGACCTGCATCACGCTTACAGGTGCGTGTTGCTGTGCAAACGGTGTTGTCTGCATTCCAAGTGTAAGCAGGTGCGTTCCAATCGTGACCGAGAGCTGCAATCTCTACGCTGGTTTTATCGGTAATTTCTACCGATCCTGTTGCATCTTCAAACCACTTGTCGCAGCCATCGCAGGTGTAGTATGCGGAATTGCCCGCAGTAGTGCAGGTGGCAGCTTTCGCAGCAACCAAAGTCAGATTGTGAGTGTGTTCTTCGTTTTTATTTTTGTAATAATATGTAACAACCGTTCCGTCCGAAACAATAGGCTTATTCAAGCCGTCAACCTTTACAAATTCATAGCCATACAGTGATTTTGCAGGTGTTAAATCAAGCTTTGTGCCGTATGGCACGGTAAATGTTCCGCCGGCAGTGTTTGGAATTTCAGAGCCGTCCTCAAATTTATACTGAATTGAAACGGTTGTGTAGCGCTGTGTTTCCGTATTGTCGTCTGCAAGCACATTTCCGTTTTCATCGAGCACCTGAAATGCCACGGTATCGCCGCTCTTAAGCTGTGCATCAGACGGAATTTGATAAATAAGCGAGCAACTCTTTAAGCCTGAATTAAAGTCGCTTTTGATGTGATCCAAAGCACCGAGCGGCCAGAAATTTGCCTTATCATTCCAAACAGGAATGTCAAAGGTTTGTACTGTTTGAAGCGGATTCCCCGATGAATCGGTCGCAACGCTTCCGTCGGAGTGCTTAATCCACATTTTGAATTTTAATTGTCGTGCATTTTTATCTGAAATGTTTTGAATAACAGTTCTAAGCTCGATTTTTTTACCGTTCATATTAGTATTAAATCTGCTTTTGCTGTTGCCGCTCAAAAGTCGGTCATTGCGATTATATGTGTAATTATAATATGAACTTGTTTCAAGGTCGGTAAAATCAGACGGCTTTGAATAAGCGCCCGTATATTCCTTAACCTCGGGAGTTGCAACATAAAGGTCTACATCCTTAACAAGCTGAGACATTCGCTTGAAGCCCTGCAAACGGCAAACCTCACAGAATTGATAGTTTGTGTCTCTCATTATGCACTCATAACTTGAAACAAGCATTTTTGAGCCGTAAGCATTGCGGCAGGTATATGTGTTTCTAAAACCTAAAAGCTGTCGCCATTTTATCTTTTCCGGGTCTTCAACCGAGGAAAGATTGAGTGATTTAAGTTCCTTATCGTCAAGCAAATATCCGTTACTGTATTCATCACCGAGACCGAGCAAACCGTGTCCAAACTCGTGTGCAAAAGTTTTTGACGCACGATAACTGTCTGATGGCGAAATGAAATAATGGAAGCCGTATTCACGGTTATTATAAGCACCGCCGAAATCTGATTTTGTGTTTACAACCATAGCGAACTGAGCAATATAATCGTGAACATAATAATAAGGCTCATATTCCGAACCGGACGGAATTGTGTTTGGATCACACTTTTTTTTGATATGAGCATCGTGAATTTTCTCGATAAATTCAGGACCGATACATCTCTCAAAAATATGATTTTTCCACTGACTTCCGTGGAGATTATTAGAAATAACAGGAGAATTATATTTGTCAACTATAACATCAAAGAATGTACTTCCGCCATTATCAAAAGTTGATTCGGAAGCTGTGCAAAGAGCGTAAACATTGAACCTGTCGGCATAACTGCGATACGGTTCATATTTCATAGCGTCCTGCCAAAGTCGTTTGACATCATTGATGAATTTGCCTTGCTGACTTTTTGTATATCCCTCGCCGCAAACGACAACAACCATATTTTCTGTGTCGCTGCGTGTTTTTTGGATGGTATAAACAGGAATGGTAGGGTTAGAGTATTTTCCGTCATTTGAATACCACGGCCCCAAGGTGAGCTGAATGCTTTGCTCCGTGCTGACATTCCAATCTGGATTAGCTTCTTCTGCCGGCTCGGAAATTGTGTAGTCTGCCTCTTGCTTGTTGGGAGCAGAGCCCATATAAGGATTGCTTTGTGAGCCGCTGCCCGAAGTGGAAACGAAATATTCGGAATCGAGATAAAACGCGGGCCTTACGCCCAAATCGGAATACCACGGAGCGTATCTGCCAACTTCACCGCTTGAGCTGATGTATCGCATATCGTGATTGCAATCGGTAACGGGGGTGCGAAGCCAATAAGGCCAAGCCATTCCGTTGCTATTGTAAGCAATATAATAACCTTTAAGATTTTTCCACACGGCATTAGCCTGCTTTACATCAAGAAGAAAAACCTTTTCGGTTGTGGTTTCAAAATACGAACTGTCGTAATTTGCTACTGCTTCCGAAATACCGGTATAATATAACAAATCCGAATTGGCGTCTCCCTCAACGATGCCCTTGTTGTATTCCGGATGAGAAACAAGAGAGCGCTGGGTAACGGTTTTCATTGCCGCAATTTCCGATTTTGAAAAAGCATTAAGAAAGCCTGCTTTGTCATTATAGGCACCCGTTCCGCTGACATAGCCATCCTTCGGCGGGTTTCCGCAAAGCCAATCAACATTGCCGGCAGCTGCGCTTGAATTGAGCCAAGAGCGCATATTGCTATCTTTCCAATAGTTAGAACCGTAATCATCACGCTTATAGCTTCGGCTGTGCGATTTTGAATTGCCGTTGTCATTTGTTTTGGCATCATATGCAAGGGTGTCAATAATTCTGTCTGCAAGCATAAGCGGACCGTTATCGTCAATGCTTACACATCGCCAAAGAATCGAAGCATTATTATATGTGCCCATTTTTACATAATCGCCCACTTTGATATCCGGCTTTGATGCCGCCTGAACGCTCATCGGCAAAATTGAGATTGCCATGCACAATGCCAACAATATTGCTGTTATTTTTTTCGTCATTAAGTCACTTCCTTTATAAGCGATATATTTGCTTTTATTATATTGTAAGGAATAATGTGTGTCAATGAAAATTCTGTTAATTCTTTGTCAATTTTGCAGCCGGTACATTTAATATTATACGAAGAAGAAAATCTTATCAAATATGCAAAAAGGCTTCTGCCCAAAACAGGGCAAAAGCCTTAAAAATTATGCGATTTTTAGGTTTAGTTGCAAGCCAAGGGGGACTATTTCATCTGCCAGAATACCGCCGTAAAAAGCAGTGTTCGGGCATAAAAAAGCCTCGGAACAAGAATGTTCCGAGGTAATGGCAGAGAATTCAAAAGTAAATTCTAACATTGTTTAATTCTATTTTCAAATTTAATAAGCAACGCAAATGATTAATCTTTGTTCTTCTGCCTGAACGAATATAACAATATATTTCGTGAAACATTGCATAAAAAGCAACCTTTAAGTCACAGTTTTTTGATGTTGGATATTTTGATTTATACATTTCATAAAGACCAAAAGCATTTCCGGTTAAGCTTTTTAATTGAAACAAATCATATTCCCTATCTGCCCATTTGCTTTCAAGCGGATCGATTATTGCAATAGGATTAAGTTTATCATCTGCCAGTATATTCATTACATTAAGATCACCGTGTATTAATGAGGCATGTTCAATTTTTTCGCTGAAAATATAATCAAAATTATCCCAAGCTAATTCCATAACTTTCAAAAAGTACGATTCTAATTCTCCTCTATCAACCATATTACGAGCTGCTTGCAGAATATCAAACGCAAACGGCTTATAATAATCTAACCATTCATCATAATTCGCATTTTGAACAAGACCAAACTTATCATTAGTTTTAGAGTGCCAAGCATACATTGCCGATGTAATCTTATCAGCAAATGCACGCTTTTTTGCTTTTGATAAAAACAATTTTGAAAAATCAGTAAAGCAATCTTTTCCTTTGACATACTCCATACAAATATAGTCAATAGAAGCTATATCGTCTTTCAAATACGTAAAGTATACTTTTGGTATTTGTATTAAACTATCTTTTGCTAACAGATTTAGTTCAAATGCTTCTCGCTCACACATATTATCACATCGGCAAGCTTTCATCACAACTGTATAAGGCGGTCTGTCAATATCAACCTTATAGATATACCCAAACGAGCCGCCGCCAAGATATTGAACTTTGTTGACATTACAGCAAAGCTCTTTTTTTACAACAAAAACAGCACATTTTTTTGCTTCGTCAATAGTTATAAAATTAGTTTTAATTCGTTCCATGATTCAAAATCCTAAATGCGTTTGAGTATAAAAATTTACAGGAAGCAACGTTTCTCCACCAGCCAAAATGGCAGGGAGTGTATCGGTAATACTTTTCCGTCTCTTGAATTAACGCCAAATAACCTAAGCCTAAAGCAAACCTAATCATTTCCTCTTTTGTGCCGTTAACCTCAATTTTTGCTACCTCATTATATGCCATTAAAGAAGTGGTTTTTTTATTCAGCATTTTTTCAAATTCGAGATTTACAAAATCAAAAATTGAATCGCCCCATACAGTTCGCTCGGGGTCAATAACTATCAACTCCAATTTATCATTCTTCCTCGTACAAAGAATGTTACCGTACCACATATCCAAATTAACCATTGAGCAAGTTATGGGCTCCAATATATCCTTGTATTCATCTATATATTTAAGCAGCTTTTCGCCCCGTTTGGTTTTTCTGCCTACTTTTTCGGTGTCGTGAATTAGATTTAGTGTCATACTACGCAATGCAAGATGCCAATTATCATATAATTGATTTTGAATATAACCGAATTTGTTGTTTTGCACCTTGTGAAATTTTGCAATAATTCTTGCGATTTCTTCCTTGCACCAAAGTTTTTCTTCCTTTGTTAATTTGGCATTATTCAGCTGTTCGCCCTCCATTCTTTCCATTATGAAATAGTCAGACGGAAAAACAGTGTGAGAAAAATCCTTATAATACACATACGGCACCTTAACATTTGTATGTGCTCTGATTTGCGCATACCAAAAAACCTCTCCACGCATCATATCCTGCTCATAGGTCAGTATTTCTGTTTTATCAAGCGGAGAAACCTTTAATACATAATTACCCATATCGGTCACAACATCATGAACGGCATTATATTCTCCGTCGCCGAGCTTATCAAAGGATACAACTTCGCCAAGACAAGCGGAGTTAAACATATCTTGTACTTGTGCTTTTGTTAATTCCGGTTTTGTTCTACTAATCATATTAGCACCTCCCACTTTTACAATATCATCATATCGATACGCACTCTCAAAATATATAACATTTCTTATATTTATATAATATTACCGTTGAATAATGGGCTTAAATATGATATTTTTAATATGGTGATTAAAATGAGTAAATACAAAATTAACATTCTCGACGAGAGCCGTATTTTTAATGAAAGAGAAAACGGAATTATTCATACTCCTTATGAGTCAGAAACTGCATTTTTATCGGGAATTAAAAAGGGCAGTCGTACCGATGTTAAAATGATGATTAACAATATGATTGACAGTGGCATAAACATCGGCAAAATGTCGAATGACAGCTTGAGACAGATTAAATATTGGGCTGTATCATTGTTTGCACTGATTACCCGTTCGGCAATCCAAGGCGGACTTGACGAAACTACTGCTTACAATTTTTCCGATAACTGTATAATGCGTATTGATAAAATGTCAAATACTGATGATATAGTCGATTTCATTATTCAAAAATGCATTACCGTAACCGATATGGTAGCCGAAAGCAGGGAGAATAGCGTATACTCTCAACCTATTAGAAAATGCCTGCACTACATCCATACTCATCTTCACGAGAGATTGGACGTTGCAACCCTATCAAAAGAATGTGGATTATCCGAAGATTACTTATCATATTTATTCAAGAAGAACATAGGAATCAACCTGTCAAAATACATTAAAACGCAAAAACTGCAAGCCTCAAAAGAAATGTTAAAGGAAAACTATTCCGTATCTGATATCGCATATTATCTCGACTTTTGCTCGGAGAGTTATTTCATATTCTGCTTCAAAAAAGAATTTGGTAAAACCCCAAAGCAATTTAGAAATAATGTTGCCTCATAGCAATATAGAAAACACTTTGAATAACAAGAAAATAAAAACTAACAAAAAATGACAGGTAGCACCACGCTACCTGTCTAAACTATTATTAAAATGAAAAAGAAACCCGAATTTATCGCCGATAATGGCAAAGTTCGGATTTCTCTTCTTTGGCAGAGGTTTGCACATCTTAAATAACGGAGTCAGAGGCTCGCAATCTTTTTTCAAAACTGCCTATTTAAGCCATTTTTCAGACTTTGCGTCTCTCAAAAATCTCTCAGGATTTTATTTTTGCTTCGCATAGCAAATTCGTATGAGGAATTGCGAACCTTACAATGAGGTGTCGAAAGAAACTCTATATCCGCATTATTATTTGAATTACCATTAAATAATAATTTATCTCCGAACGGAACAGGATTTACATCAGTTTTGTCATACTCTTTAATGTAAAAACAAGAGTAGAAGCATTGTGCAAAAAAGCCGAGATTGTCGGAGGAATTACTCCAAGAACGCCGAGCACAATTAATGCAGAGTTAAACGACATAATAGAACGGTAATTCGACCTGATTCTTGCCATCAAAAGATTGCTTATTTCTTTAAGTGTTACAAGAGAATTCAAATCATCACTTGAAACGGTTATATCCGCAATTTCCCTTGCTATTGCAGCACCTGAACTTATTGCTATTCCAACATCTGCTTTACTCAATGCCGGTGAATCATTTATGCCGTCGCCCACCATAATAACAGAATTGCCGTCAGTTTGCATTTTTGCAATAAACATAGCTTTGTCCTCGGGCATAACTTCCGCATGGTATTCATCGATTCCCAATTTTTCTGCAACAGCCTTTGCCGTGCGTTCACTGTCACCGGTCATCATAACAATTTTGCCTATGCCGTTTGCCCTCAAATCGTCAAGCGTTTGCTTAACATTGTCTTTTATAGGGTCCTCAATGCAAATTACGGCAACAAGTGTGCGGTTGATTGCCATATAAAGGTGTGAATATTCGTTTGGTATTGTATTGAATTTGTCTTGTTCATCTTGCGACACGGTGCAGTTTTCGTCCTCAAAAACAAAATGATAACTGCCTATAACAACCTTTTCGTCGCCTACAAGGCTTGAAATTCCATGAGCTACAATATATTCAACCTTTGAATGCTGTTCGGCGTGGTCAAGACCTCTCGCCTTAGCTTCATTAACAACGGCATTTGCAACCGAGTGTGGGAAATGTTCCTCAAGGCAAGCGGCAAGTCTGAGCATTTCAGCCTTGTCATTGTTGCCGAATGTGATGATGTCTGCAACTTTCGGCTGTGCGTTTGTCAGCGTTCCGGTTTTGTCAAAGACAATAACATTTGCCTTTGAGAGCGCTTCAAGGTATTTTCCGCCTTTAACGGTTGCGTTATAATTACCGCATTCGTTGATAGCAGACAAAACTGCAACGGGCATTGTAAGCTTTAATGCACAGGAATAATCCACCATAAGAATAGACAACGCCTTTGTTACATTTCGTGTAATTGCATATGTAAATATCGTGCCGAACAAACTAAACGGAACAAGCCTGTCCGCAAGGTTTGATGCTTTGCTTTCAAGTGATGATTTTAGTTTTTCCGAATCTTCAATCATTTTTACAATTCTGTCGTATTTGCCCTGACCGTTAATCTGCGTAACTTTTATAATACACTCTCCACTTTCAACAACCGTGCCGGCATACACACGAGAACCCACCGTTTTGTTCACGGCAACACTTTCGCCCGTAATAGCTGATTGATTAACCGTTACACCGCCGTTGATAACCTCACCGTCAAGCGGTATCATATTGCTTGTTCGCAGAACAATTTTGTCGCCTACATTAACCTTGTTTGTAGAAACTAAAACCTCTTCATCATTTTTATTCTTTAACCACACTTTTTCAATTCCGAGTGACATTGTGTTTGCAAGGTCACTGACAGATTTTTTGTGGGTCCACTCTTCAAGAATTTCACCGATTTTGAGTAAAAACATAACACTTGAAGCCGTTTCGAAATCACCTCTTATAAGCGAAACTGCAATTGCCACAGCATCAAGAACCGAAACGTTCAGCTGTCCTTTGGCAAGCGACTTCAATGCCTTTAATATATATTTTATAGATTTAATATAAGCAAGTGCAATTCTTAAAGGTAAAGGATAAAATATTTTTCTGAAATAGCGCAAAGTGATTGTCATAATAAGCTTTTCTTCATATTCACGCTGAACAAGCCTTGCTGTGCCGACAATCTCAATGTTTTTCACTTCATCATTTTCAAAGCTGAAGTGAGCAAGAATTTCAATCAGTTCGCTCCTGTCAAAAGAATAATAAATAATCAAGTCGCCGGTTCTTTCATAAACTGTAACATCATCAATTCCGCTGATTGATTTCAAGTAAGCATCTGCCTTATCCGCTTCTTCAATTGTCATATTTTCTTTGCAAAAATGCACTCTCATTCTGTTTTTTGTTTCGTGCAAGATTTGACATTTCATAATATTTACCTCAAATTGATAAAAGGCTGCCAATTTGACAGCCTTTTGATAATTTATGCGTTTGCAACAGCTGCGTTTTCAATAACACTCTGTTGCGCTTTTTCCTGTGCTTCGGCTGCTTTTTTCTCGTTAATTTCTTTAGCCTCTGCCAAAATATCGTTTGCGTTTTCTTTAACCTCTGTTACTGCTTTCATCACAGAGTCTTTAACTCTCAAACCAAAAGCCGCAGTATGAGCATATGCTTTTTTAGCATCCTTGCTTCCCAAAGCCTTAACTCCTGCTGTGCCAAACAGCACACCACCTGCAAATGCCGCCAATTCACTAATCATAATAAAATCTCCTTTAAATTTCGTTTTCGGTTTGTTATATTTACAAGGTTAGCATTTCCTAACCTAATTCTTAATTTTTATTATATTCAAAAAATTATTGATGTCAACAATTTTTGACGCTATTTGGCAAAAATTCACAAAATATATTATATTGCTTGAAAAATCGAACCATAACGCTTGACAGAATAATATAACGGTGTTATACTAAACACAATATAACAGTGTTATATGAGGTGTAAAAATGTCAAACGAAGAATCAACAACATTAAAAAATATATTGTCGGCAGGCAAAGCAGAATTTTTGGAAAAAGACTTTAACTCGGCTTCGCTTCGTAATATTGTAAAAACCGCAGGTGTAACAACAGGAGCATTTTATGGTTATTTTTCCGGCAAGGAAGCACTTTTTGCCGCTCTTGTTGAAGAGCACGCAAAAGCTATAATGAACATATTTATGTCTGCACAGGAGGATTTTGAAAAACTGCCTGACGAAGAAAAAGCAAATCATATTGGAGTTGAAAGCCGAACAAGCCTTAATGAAATTGTTGATTACATTTATGAACATTTTGACGAATTTAAGCTAATCATTTGTAAAAGCGAAGGCACATCATACGAGAACTTTATTCATAATATGGTGGAAATTGAAGTTGAAGAAACCTATCAATTCATAGATGCTTTGCGTTCGCAGGGCAAGCATGTTCCCAACATAGAAAAAGCGGTTTGCCATATGATTGTCAGCGGTATGTTTTCGGGCATATTTGAACTTATTGAACACGATATGAAAAAAGAAAACGCCAAAAAATATGTAAGCGAATTTCAAGATTTTTATATCGCAGGTTGGTCTAAAATTTTAGGGCTTTAAGTCCTTTAATTTTTAAATATGAGTTAGTGATAACTAACTAAATATTTATATAGGAGGAATTGATTTGAAAGAAAAAAACGAGTCGAATTTTTTAAGGCTTATGGGATTTGCGGAGAATTATAAGTGCCTGACTTATATTTCTTTATTGCTCAGCGGTGTAAGCAGTGCACTTGCTCTTCTTCCGTTTTATTATATATGGAAGATAATCAAAGAGGTGCTTGAGGTTATGCCAAATTTTGAAAACGCTGCAGATATTGTGAAAAACGGTATTTTTGCGGTTGTCTTTGCTGCGTTGTCTATGATGATTTACATTGCCTCATTGATGTGCTCACACACAAGTGCATTTAGAGTTCAGGCAAATATGCGAAAACAGATGATGCACAAAATTGTGCAATTACCTCTTGGAGAAATTGAAAAATTCGGAAGCGGAAAGCTACGCAAAATTGTAAATGATTGCTCGGCTGCAACCGAAACCTATCTTGCTCATCAACTTCCCGATATGGTTGGCTCAATTATTACACCTATCGGACTTTTGGTGTTTTTGCTTGTGTTTGACTGGCGTTTCGGTCTTATTTCGCTTATTCCTATCGTGCTCTCATTCGTAATTATGATGGCATTTATGACAGGCAAAACCCTCCGTCAAAAAATGGAGGAATATCAAAACGCACTTGACAATATGTCAAACGAGGCAGTTGAATATGTCAGAGGTATTCCTGTGGTAAAGGCATTCGGTCAAAGCGTATTCAGTTTCAGAAAATTTAAAAAATCTATTGATTCTTACAGCAAATGGGCAATCGCCTATACAAAAAATCTACGCTTGCCAATGGCAATGTTCACTATGCTGATTAACGGCATTTTTGCATTTATCATTTTCGGCGGATTGATTTTTGCAAAAGGCGAAATAACAAATGAGTTGATACTTAATATTTTGTTTTATGTAATTATCACTCCGATTTTAACAGTAACAATGACAAAGATAATGTTTCAAAGTGAAAACAAAATGATTGTTGCCGATGCATTTAAGAGAATCGACAGCGTTATGAACATTTCACCTTTGGAATCAACAAAATGTCAAAAACCGACAGATGCATCTGTTCAACTTAAAAATGTAAGCTACAGCTATGACGGAGAGGTCAAGGCAATTGACAATGTTTCGCTTGATATTAAATCAGGTCAGACAGTTGCATTTGTCGGTCCGTCAGGCGGTGGCAAAACAACGCTCGCAAACCTTATTACAAGATTTTTTGACGCAGATAGCGGTGAAGTTCTTGTAGGCGGAGTTAATGTTAAAAACATCGCAAAAGAAGATTTGACAAACGCCGTATCATATGTGTTCCAGGACAGTAAGCTAATCACAGGCAGTATATTTGAGAATGTTCGCCTTTCAAAGCCAAATGCGGATATGGATGAGGTTATGTCGGCACTCGAAATGGCTCAATGTACGGATATTATCGAAAAGTTTCACAGCGGAGTTGATACAGTTATCGGTTCAAACGGTGTTTACCTTTCCGGCGGTGAGGCACAAAGAATAGCTATTGCGAGGGCAATTCTTAAAAATGCACCGATTGTTATTCTTGACGAAGCAACCGCTTTTGCGGATCCTGACAACGAGGTTAAAATTCAAAAGGCTCTTAACGAACTTTCAAAAAGCAAAACCGTTATTATGATTGCTCACCGACTTTCAACGGTTCAAAATGCGGATTGCATATATGTTTTAAAAGACGGCAGGTTGATTGAACAAGGTAAATCAGGAGAACTCTGCAAACAAAACGGTGTGTTTGCAAAAATGCTTGAAAATTATCTCACATCGGTTAAATGGAAGGTGGCAAAGGAGGAATTGAAATGATTGAAAAACTTATGCACAGATATGCGCTTTCAAGGCAGGGTGCAAAAGACTTGATAAAGGGTATTGTCGCTTGTACTTTGCAAAATATTTCATTTATGCTTCCCGTAACCCTTTTGTATTTATTTGTTAAAGGATTATTGAACAAAAGTGTAAAAAGCAATACATTTTTCTTTGCAGGCGGAGCAATTATATGTTTGCTTGTTGTTTTTTGTGTAACGCTTTGGCAATATAATTCAACTTTTCTTGCAACCTATGTTGAAACAGGAACAAGAAGACTCACTCTTGCCGAAAAGTTACGCAAAATTCCGCTTTCCTTTTTCGCAAAAAAAGACTTGGCAGATTTAACAAGCACGATTATGGCAGATTGTACTTATCTTGAAACCGCATTTTCTCACTTTATTCCGCCGTTTGTCGGTTCAATGATTTCTACGGTAATAGTTGCGATCAGTCTTTTCTTCTTCAATGCCAAAATGGCAATTGCGGCACTTTGGGTTTTGCCTGTTGCCTTTATTATTGTCGGCTGTTCGTCCAAGGTGCAGGAAAGACTTTCCAATAAATCAATGAAAGCAAAAATTGCCTGTGCAAACGGTATTCAAGAGTGTATCGATACGATAGCAGATTTGAAATCAAATAATGCCGAGGAAAGATACCTTAAAACACTTGATAAAAAAATTGATAATGTAGAAAAAAGAGCTTTAAAAGGCGAATTTGGCACAGCGGTATTTGTTGCGAGTGCTCAAATGATTCTTAAGCTCGGTATAGCAACAACCGCCTTAGTTGGCTCATCCTTATTGATAAAGGGCGAACTTGATGTTCTTACTTTCTTTGTGTTTCTGCTCCTTGTTTCTCGTCTTTATGACCCAATGCAGGCAGCACTTCAAAATCTGGCGGCAATAATCACCACCAAAACGAATGTCGCAAGAATGAATGAAATACTCGACCACGATATTCAGTCGGGCGATACAAAGCTTACAAATGACGGTTATGACATTGAATTTGATAATGTAAACTTTTCTTATAATGATGATGTTAAGGTTTTGACAGGTGTGTCATTTACCGCAAAGCAAGGAGAAGTTACGGCGCTTGTGGGTCCGTCAGGCGGCGGCAAAACTACTGTTTCAAGACTTGCGGCAAGATTTTGGGATGCCGGTGGCGGCAAAATTACCGTCGGCGGTATGGATATTTCCAAAATAGAACCTGAAACACTTTTAAGCCTTTATTCAATTGTTTTCCAGGATGTAACACTTTTCAATACCTCAATTCTTGAAAATATCCGTCTTGGTAAAAAGGATGCGACTGATGAAGAAGTACTTTTTGCTGCAAAACTTGCAAACTGCGATGAATTTGCAAGTAAAATGCCGAACGGCTACAATACCGAAATCGGTGAGAATGGCTGCAATCTTTCGGGAGGAGAACGCCAAAGAATATCTATTGCACGTGCATTTCTAAAAAATGCACCTATAATACTCCTTGACGAAGCTACGGCTTCTCTTGATGTCGAAAATGAAACGCTTATTCAAACGGCACTTTCAAGGCTTATTAAAGATAAAACCGTTATTGTTATAGCGCACCGAATGAGAACGGTTGAAAATGCCGATAAAATTATCGTGCTTGCAAACGGTACCGTTGCAGAATCCGGCACACCGAATGAACTTATGAATAAAAATGGATTGTTTAGGCATATGGTTGAACGTCAAACGGCCTCACAAAATTGGACGATATAAACTTATATGCATAGAATAAATATCCACCCGCTATGCGGGTGGATATTTCAGCGCGTAAAATGTGTTATACCTGCTTTTTCTTATAGCCGCAATCGCAATACGGCCCGCCGGAGGCGAGCGTATACTGCCGCACGAAGTCGGTCACGCCGCCTGCTTCGCTCATGGTGTAATCCAGGTGGCACAGGGCGGGAGTCAGGTCGTACAGACCCAATTCTTTCATCAGCACGCAGATGCCGCATTTGGTGAATCGACCCTCGTAGCCGCTGCCGTCCGGGTATTCGTAAAACTCCATGTTCCACGAATATGGGTTGCGGTCGGCGGCTTTCAAGGCTGCGGTCGCCTTCATGCCGGCAATATCCTTTTCGGTGAATTTACTCTTTCCGCTATTGTGACAGAACCACTTCATCGGATTTGTCATCATGGCATTGGCGTAGTATACCGCCAGCCGTTCCACCTTTGGGCGCTCCGGCATGGAAAGAATGAACGCCCCGAGCATCGCACAGTTGATGATGTTCATCTTGAAGCGATCCTCTTTTTCAAATTCCGGCAGATCTGAGATAATTGCTTTGTATTTTGGTTTTGCATTTTTTGCGATACCTTTTGCTGTATCGGAATCATAACCAAACACAGCCATCAGCTGCTTTTGGAATGAGCCTACAAACAGCGCCCACATCCCCATGGGCATACCCAAGTATTTCATTTTCTGCCTCCAAATCTGATTTTCACAATTTGCATTTTCATCCTGTTATCCCCGACCTTTGCAAGAAAACGGAAAAATCCGCTGACGGATGGGTCGCGCAGATCGTTGTAGCCCAGCATATAGCCACGGCTTGTGACCTGCAAGCGGCTGTCCCACGGAGAAAGCTCGCTTTTTGCGTCCGAAACAGCAAAATATGCGCCCACGTCCTTGATTTTTGCGCTCTTGAGCCATGTTTTTGCAATCATCTTTACTGCTGTCCGATTGGCAGCATCAAAGACCAGCACACCACAGGGGAAAGCGTCTGCCATACCCTGCACAAGAGCTTTGACCTGCTCGGTTAAAAAGTAGTAGAACACGCCGGAAGCGAAGAATACTGCGCCGCCGGCGGCGTCGATTTTTGAAAACCATTCGGTATTATTCAAATCGCATGGGATGTTTTCCTCACGATCTCCGGCGGGCAGGAGCTCATTGCGCACGGCGATGACATCCGGGAAGTCAAGATTGTAGATCTTGCAGCTACCATTGTCGCAGGCTCTGCCGGTGTTGTCCAGCCCGCAACCGAGATTGACCACTGCGGCGTTGGGGTGGATTTTTAAATAGTCCTTTACTTCAAAAGCCAAATCATTCTGTCGCATGGCAACCTCCAGCGCACCGAAACGCTGCATGAGGCGGCGAGAATTTTTCTCTGCCTCTGAAAAGTCGTAATCAATTTCATTGATTAAGCTGACAGCCGTTTCATCCCTATAAAGATTCGGGTACAGCTCCGTACACAGCTTCCGGGAATACAGTGGGAGGATCAGCGTCTCCTGTACTGTGTTTTTCTCAATTTTATATTTCATAGGTTCCTTCCTCCGTGAATAAAAACCGTCATAATTGCCGCCAGCACTGCCGAAATGACCGCCATGCCCACTGTGCCGAACAGCCACTTTTTCACCTTGTCCTTAGTAGTGATGTATGGCTTTAAGTCCTCTGTGCCGGGGATCGTCCATGCGTTTGTGTGCCCGACCCAGTAGTCGTCAACGAGAAAACGGTCCATAAGGTTCATCACCGATAAAATAACAAGCAACTGCCAGAAGCCCGCAAGAAAGCCCCGTGCACCGTTCACCGCATAGACGCACACCAGTACATAGGCAATGTAACCGGGAACGCATACCGCTTTGAAAACCAAAGCGTTCCGCTTAATTTTTTCGCGTGTTGTAAGCCCCAGCGTTACGCACCTATCTTGAACTTCAGGGCTGTAAAGATGTACCATTCCTACCGCACCCTTGCGGATACCGATGGCACAAACAATAACGAGCAAAACGCCAAGTCCTATGCCTTCCAAAATCACTTGTAAAATCATAATCTATCTCCTTATCCCAAAGCCACATCCAGCACCATCATCACGCTGAAGCCTACCGCAAAGAACACCGTTCCAAGATTCGAGTGCCGCCCCTGCGACATTTCCGGAATCAACTCCTCTACCACCACATAGAGCATCGCACCTGCGGCGAAGCTCAGAAGGTATGGTAGTGCAGGAATAATAAACTGTGCGGCGACGATCGTCAGCACCGCGCCGATCGGTTCAACCACACCGGAAAGCATGCCGCCGAGAAACGCTCGACCCTTGCGTTCCCCCTCCGCCCTGAGTGGCATGGAGATAATCGCCCCTTCGGGAAAATTCTGAATGGCAATGCCGAGGGATAGCGCCAGTGCGCTTGCCGCAGTAATCTGCGTATTGCCAGAAAGAAAGCCTGCATACACCACGCCGACTGCCATTCCCTCCGGGATATTATGTAAGGTAACAGCCAGCACCATCATGGTGGTGCGCCCAAGCTTGCTTTTCGGACCCTCGGCCTGTTTACTTCCCACATGAAGATGGGGAATCAAACGGTCAAGCAGGAGCAAAAACAACACGCCGACCCAAAATCCGATAAAGGCAGGGAGAAAGGACAGCTTGCCCATATCCTCTGACTGCTCAATGGCGGGAATCAGCAGACTCCAAATCGAAGCCGCCACCATTACTCCGGCGGCAAAGCCGGCAAGAGATCGCCGCACCAAATCACTAAGCGACTTTTTCATAAAAAACACGCAGGCTGAGCCCAGCGTTGTGCCAAGAAAGGGAATCAGTATTCCGAGAAAGGTTTCCATTTGCCTCACCGCCTTTGCATGAGTTATTACTTGTTTCGCCGGAATCCGGCTTCATCCCGATATTCGGGGTGTTCTTTTATATACGGGTCCTGATCGCCGCAGATGGTATAGTCGCACCGGCACTTCCGGCAGTCTGCCGGAGAATTGCTCCGGAATACCGGACAGCGCTTTTTCCAGATAGTCGTCGTTTTCCGCCTTGTTCATATCCCATACCAGACGGCACACCGCTTTCCCGCTCAAGGTGGAGCAGGTGATCATGCCGTCGTAAAAATTATTCTCGCCTGTCATTCGGTACGCACCGCGAATGGCTTCTTTTCGTTCCATGGCGCGGGAATGAAACTTATTCTTCTCGGTGCTCCGGGTGCCGGCAAAGGCACTCAGGCAGAAAAGATTGTTGAAAAAAAGTCCGTTTATTCGTTTATAAGTATGATACAATCCGGTTAGCAATAACTAACCAAATTATATCAAACAGCAGACATAAAGTCAATCTGTTTGTCTACCCGTCAACTCAAGTTTGCTTGATAGATACAAATAGCAGTGCCGCGAAGAACATTGTATCACTTTCACAAAGGCTGTATATTGCAAACCCCTCACCGAGGAGCTTTTTAAGTCCTTTGGGGTAATTAATACGAACAATAAATAATAAACACCAATCAATGCAACTATTACTATCCTTAATCATTTGATATTACTGTATTAATATTTCAAAATTACAGTTTTGCAATTCTCACAAATTGAAGCGGCGATATTAGTTCTGTGACTCGGTTTAAGTTCGGTAATTTTAACAAATCCATCAGCTTTTTTCGCATCCGTAAACACACCCGGTACCTCATTTGCAAAGCTGAAAGCACCGTCTTTACTGCAAAACAAATAACCGTTTCTCATTTCTTTGCCACACTCCGGACATTTCATAGTTTTTACCTCCATTTTGTTATTCGGCAGAGCGTTGCGAACGCTCCAACATTTCTTGCATTTGCTTTTCAAAAATTTCCGCTTTGATTAAAGCGATACCCTGTGACTCGTCTCCAAGAACAACAAGACGGTCGCCCTCTTTCATATCAAATGTATCTCGTGCATTTTTTGGTATTACAATTTGCCCCTTGCTTCCGATAGTAACTGTTCCCCAAAGATGTTTACCGATAGGCGCAGGTGCTATCTTTGTTTTGCCTATTTTTTCATCAGCGTGAATCAGTGAGTCAATTGTAATGCCGTAAAATTTTGCCAGCTTATCGCATTTATCAATATCCGGAAAAGTATCTCCTTGTTCCCATTTGGAATACGATTGACGAGAAATACCAACTGCTTCGGCAACTTGTTCTTGCGATATGCCTTTAATATTTCTCAAGTATAATAAATTATCTGAAAACATAAATACGCCCCCTTAACTATAAATTATTATAGCATTTAGGAAGCGTACTTTCCACCATATAAACTTGTCAGATAAGTAATAATTTTGTTAAGTTCAACTGCATCGGTCGGCAACTTATACTATGTCAAACTATTCTGTATGGTAAGAAAGCAAAATAGCGAAACTTCAATTTTACGCTGTTTATACTTCTTCTGTTTTTATCACCTTTGCGCTTGCTGTCAATGAAGTGAAAACGCTTTGCGTTTCGTATGTTGATGTGCTATAATCAAAATTAAATAACATAAGGAATACCATAATCCAATGAACAATTTGATAGAATTATTTGGCAATCACATATATAAAACCGCACCGACAAATCCTTTGTCAGCCAGAAAAAAGCTGTGCTTTGCATTTAGTACGGCAGGCCTTATGTGCAAATATTTCCCAACAAAAAAGCTTTTGCCGTCACGCCAATTTATGCAGTGGGCGGCTGCCGATTCTGCAATCACACCGCTGAAAACGGGCAAAAATTCTGCAATAGTAAGCCTGTACTTACCGTGTGAAATTTTGCATTCAATGGGCATCAGCACGCTGTTTCCGGAGGCTCTTGCTTGCTATTTGGCTGCCGCAAGGTCGGAGCAGGTGTTCATCGACACGGCGGAGCAAAATTTTGTTTCGCAAACTATGTGCTCTTATCATAAGGCTTTTATCGGAATGGTGGAAACGGGCGTTTTGCCAAAGCCTGATTTTATCATCAACACAACCCTTGCATGTGACGCAAATCACTTGTCGTTCAGGCGAGCAGCGGAACACTACAATGTGCCTCAATATATGATTGATGTGCCCTACAATTATTCAAGCGGTGCGGTGGATTATGTTGCAAAGCAAATCAAAGATATGGTGACCTTTATTGAAAAGCAGGGCTATACTTTTGATGAGGCAAAGCTGATTGAAACGATTGAAAAATCAAAGCAGACGCTAAAGAATTTTAATGATATATTGGCACTTCGTGCAAATCGTTCGCTGTCGGACGAAATGACTTCTCAAATGCTGTCGGTTTTTGCAACGCATGTTATGCTTGGCACGGACAATGCATTGAAATACAGTAATGATTTGAAAACCGAGCTTTCTGCTGTTCCCGAGGGCAAAAAGTGCGTAAGGCTTCTTTGGGTGCATACTTTGCCTTATTGGCAGGACGCTTTGCGTGATTTGATTAACTTCACCGACCGTTGCGAAATTGTCGCTTGTGATATGGTTATGGATGCTATGTACTGCAATCTTGAAGAAACCGACCCGTACAGATTTATGGCAGACCGACTTGTCAGAAACACCGTTAACGGAAATGGTACGAACAGAATAAACGCAACGCTTGAACTTGCAAAAAAGCTCAATGCGAACGGCATCGTTTGGTACTGCCATTGGGGCTGCAAGCAAACGGCAGGGCTTTCAAATATTGCAAAATCTACCTTTGAGGCAAACGGTTTTCCAACGCTCATTCTTGACGGTGACGGCTGTAATTGGAATAATGTCAACGACGGTCAAACCGTGACGAGAACAGAAGCTTTTTTAGAACTGTTGGAGAATAGAAAATGATTGGATATAACTGCAAATACACACCGGTGGAGATTTTGGCTTGCTTTGACGATTATCGTTTAATCAACAACGAAGCGGAGCATTTTGACTATTCTTCACAGGCTATGCACTCAAATGTTTGCTCTCATATCAAGGCGATTTGCGAGGAAATACATCGGGGCGACTATGACAAGCTTGTATTTATGAACTGCTGTGACAGCACAAGACGATTGTTTGATGTGGCAGAAAGCAAGATTAAATACAAAATCATTCTTGACCTGCCGATTGATAACGGTGCTTGTGCTGTAAAACGATTGAAAAATGATTTGCTTTTTCTTATTAAAGACCTTGAAAGTGTAACAGGCAAAGCGTTTGACGCAAAAGAATTTTTGCACAATTTCAGCAACAAGCCTATTGCTTTTCCAAACAGCAAATTTATTTTGGTGCTTGGTGCAAATGCAAACGGTAGCCTAATGAATGTAATCAGAGAAGCGTTTCAAATTCCTGTAATCAATATGACTTGCTCAAACAATCGCTGTGTTTCAAACGAAAATATGAGCGAAAACGACAGTCTTGACGAGCTGATGGAAAAATACGCAAGAGCGTTGATGGCGCAAACGCCTTGTATGCGAATGAGCGACACGACATCAAGAAAGCAACTGCTAAACAACGAAAATTTGGCAGGTATTGTATATCATACAATCAAGTTTTGTGATTATTATTGCTTTGAATACACAAAACTTTCAGACAGCAAGACACCGATTTTGAAAATCGAAACGGACTACACCACACAGCAATTAGGTCAGCTTTCAACAAGGCTGGAGGCTTTTTGCGAAACCTTGAACACGGAGAATAATGCAAAGATAAAAATGAACAAAAACGGAAAATATTACGCAGGAATTGACAGCGGTTCAACCTCAACAGAACTTGTCATTTTTGACGAAAACAAGAATATTGTCAAGGCTGTTATGGTTAGAACAGGTGCAAACGCTCAGGCAGGGGCGCAAAAGGCACTTGATGAGGCACAAATCAATCTTGACGAAATAAAAACCATAACCGCAACAGGCTACGGCAGAAAGAATATTGATTTTGCAAACGAGGATGTAACGGAAATCACTTGCCACGCAAGAGGAGCTAGGTTTTTTTATCCCGAAGCACGATATATTATTGACATCGGCGGGCAGGATTCAAAGTTTATCTCCCTTGATGAAAACGGAAATGTTGCATCGTTTGTTATGAACGACAAATGCGCAGCAGGCACGGGCAGATTCCTTGAAAATATGGCAAAGGCTCTTGAAATCAGTATGGAGCAAATGGCGAATGACGGCTTGAAATACAACGAGGATATTTCAATTTCAAATATGTGCACGGTGTTTGCCGAAAGCGAAGTTATTTCGCTGATTTCCGAAAACAAAAAGACAGCCGATATTATTCACGGTTTGAACAAAAGCGTTGCAATAAAGACGAAATCTCTTGCAAGCAAGGCAGTCGGCGCAGACGGTGTAATGATGACGGGCGGTGTTGCAAACAACAAGGGCGTTGTGACCGAACTAGAAAAGCAGTTAAACACAAAGATTTTCATATCTGATAAGCCTGAATTTTGCGGTGCAATCGGTGCGGGATTGTTTGCCGTTGACAGCGACAGATGAACCTTATTTTGGAGAAGCAAATGAACAAGAATATTCAGAAAAAGACGGCTTACGACCATGTAAAGCAAACGAAAAAAGAGAATTTTAGTTTTTTGAACGAGAAGTACGCACAGCAGGGACAAACGGTGCTGTTCGGCGACTCGATCACGGAAATATTCAACAGCTACGAGTTGTTTTATGCCTTTTCGCAAACAACGGGGCAGGCAGTTTACAACCGTGGAATCAGCGGTGACACAAGCGACAGATTGTTGGAAAGGCTCGAATGTAACGCCTTGAACATAAACCCGAAAAATCTTGTGATTTTAATCGGAACAAACGACATCGGCATAGGACTTCCGACCGAGTACACCTTGAAAAATATAAAAGAAATTTTGCAAAGAACGCAGAAGCTCTGCCCGAACACCAACATTGTGTTGCAGGCGATTTATCCCGTAAATTCGCATTTGTCAGTAATTGCAAGGCAGATGGTCGGCAAACGCAGTAACAAAAAGATTTTGGCAATCAACGAAGAACTGCACAAAATCGCTCTTAAAAGCAAGGTGCAATGGCTCGACCTTACAAAAGTGCTGTCCGATGAAAAGGGCAGACTTGCAAAAGAATATTGCTATGACGGTCTGCACCTGAATGCTCAAGGATTTGAGATTGTATCCGAAAATATTATTCCTCTGTTGAAATAAGCACAAAACGAAAAAAGGACTTGAAGTTTGAACTTCAAGCCCTTTTTGTATAATTTTTCATTCGTTGCTGAACTCGAAAATGTGGAAAACTTCTGTCTTTTCGATTTTTACAGTTGTTTTTCCGTCTTTTATCTCTGTGTCGAAATGATACGAATCGTCTGAAACAAGGCGAATTGAATCAAATTCTCCCGGTATTGTGAACTCAATGTCGCAAATCGGATATACCGGAGTTACAGTTTGCTGATTCACCAAGCTGACATAAATTTTGCCGTCTTTTTCCCACTTCAAAAGTTCCACAAAATCGGGTGCGTTTGAAACAAACTCAGGGGTTTTGTCGCCCATCAAATATTTGATTATATCTGCCAAACATTGTCTGCAATCGTGTGCAAGGGTCAGCTCCGGAGTAGATGCAATCCAAATGATTTTTCCGTTTCCGTATTCTGTTTGAGTTACCGCAGGGAGAGTTGTGTGAATTCCCGGCGGGTTTGAATGAATCGCAGAAAAGTCCAAGCTATTCGGCAATGTATAAGGATAAGAAAGAGTTGCCAAAACCTTTGTTTTCGTGTCGTTGATAATCCTTGCTTCAAATGCGCTGTTTTCAATGGGGTAGGGGCTTGATTTGTCAAAATGCTTCAAAAGATGCTTGTATTCTTCGGCGGGATTTAAGTAGCAATAATTGTATTTGCTTGTGCCTTTAATGTCGACACCGACTAAACTTTCCAGCTTTTTGTTGTTAGCAAGTTTTCCTGTGATGAATATCGAACCGCCGTTTTTAAGATAGCTTCTAAGCTGTTCAATTTCATAATCGGATATTTCCTGCACGCTGTTCATAACCAAAACCTTAGCCGTCAAATCCTTAAGATTTTTACTGCCGACAACATCAAATGCAATGTTCTTTTCTCGCAGAATTTTTGCAATGTTCAAAGGAGATTGAATATAGTTTTTGTTCGTTTTCAAAGCGGTGTTGTACCAAATCGCAACATCGCTTTTTATGTTTCCCGAAACATATTTTTCAACGCTCTTTGTAGTTTCAAAAACTTTTTTGATATTGTTTTGATACACCGAATTTGTGATTGTTCCGTCAGGATTTTGCTGATGTGTGATAAAGAAGTAGTAGAAGTGTAAAAAATTTTGCCGTTCCTATCCGGCGTTTGCGCATTGCGCCGGATAGGTCGGGCGGTCATTCGGGCAGGTCTACCTTGCCAACGAAAGAGTAATAAATATCAATGTCCTGTCTGCGTGTGCCGTTCTCGTCATAGCTGCACTCATGCACAACGATTTTCTCCACAAACTCACGCAAAAGGGTAGGGGTAAGTTCTTCAAAGCTGGTGTACTTGCGGACAACATTCATAAACTTTTCTGCGTTTACCGTGGCTTCCTGCGCTTTGGAAAGCTCTGCCCGGATAGCGGCGGCTCTCTCTTTCAGTTCTTCCTGCTCGGCTTCATAGTCTGCCGACAGCTCCGTGAAACGCTCGTCTGAAATGCGCCCGGTCACGCTGTCCTCATACAGCCGCTTGAAGATAGCGGATAACTCGCTGATACGCTTCTCGGCGGCTTCCAGCTCCTTTTTCCTTGCGGCGTTCCTGCGCTTGCCCCCGTCCTCGTTCTGCTCGATCAGCAGCTTCATAAACCGGGCTTCGTGCTTCGCTGCATAGCTGGTGACTTTCCGCAGATTGTCGGTCACTCCGGCGGTCAACAGGTCGGTGCGGATAAAGTGCGCCGTACAGTCACGGGTACGCTTCTTGTAGCTCCCGCAGATATAACAATCCTGCTTGCGGGTGGCGTTCTGGTAACGCTGCTGGTAAAGGACGCTGCCGCAGTCGGCACAAAAGAGTATGCCGGAGAATAAGCCCACTTCATCATAGCGGTTCGGGCGTTTGCGCTGCTTGCGTAACTCCTGCACACGCTCCCACATCTGGGTGTCAATGATAGGCTCATGGTGGTTCTCGAAAATCGCCTGTTTCTCAATGGGGTTCTCTACGCTGTGCTTGGTCTTGTAGGACGGCTTCTCCGTCTTGAAGTTTACCAGACAGCCCGTGTACTCCCTGTTTTCAAGGATATGTACCACGGTATTGGTCGCCCACTTGCACTCATAGCCGGGGTGGTAGCGGCGGGTGC
>OGKR01000178.1_pt1 | contig 73513 bp, 48 predicted proteins | sample 1572431 | NCBI WGS metagenome assembly OGKR01 (sample SAMEA2582079, study PRJEB24529) | metagenome | biome: Human gut stool | place: China | collected 2011 | reverse complement strand
CGTTCTTTTCGATACGTTCAGCGATGTTGCTGGTATCTTCTTTCACAAATTTCTCGCCGGTGATGTTTTCGAACAATTCGATGTAACGGTCGCTGATGCTTTGTACGATAGCCGGAGTCATTTCCGGTACTTTCTGACCGTCTTTACCCTGGAAGCCATTTTCCATTAACCATTCGCGGACGAATTCTTTGGAAAGTTGTTTCTGGGCCTCACCTTTTTCGAAACGCTCCTGATAACCTTCAGCGTAGAAATAACGGCTGGAGTCCGGAGTATGGATTTCGTCCATAAGGTAAATTGTGCCGTTGTGCTTGCCGAATTCGTATTTAGTATCTACAAGGATCAGTCCGCGTTCTGCTGCGATTTCAGTTCCGCGTTTGAAGAGAGCCAGCGTATATTTTTCGAGAATTTCGTATTCTTCGGGAGTAGCCAGTCCTTGTTTCAGGATTTCTTCTTTAGAGATGTCTTCGTCATGAAGTCCCATTTCTGCTTTCGTCGTCGGGGTAACGATCGGTTCCGGGAATTTTTGGTTCTCGCGCATTCCGTCCGGTAGTTTCACACCGCAAATTTCGCGTACGCCGCTTTTGTAAGCACGCCATGCGCTACCGCACAGATAACCGCGTACAATCATTTCTACCGGAAAACCTTCGCACAATACCCCAACGGTAACCATGGGGTCCGGAGTAGCCAGTTTCCAGTTCGGACAGATGTCAGTAGTGGCATCGAGGAATTTAGCTGCAATCTGGTTCAGCATTTGTCCTTTGTAAGGAATACCTTCAGGAAGTACTACGTCAAAGGCCGAAATACGGTCGGTTGCTACCATGACGAGTTTTTCGCCGTTGATGTTGTACACATCGCGCACTTTTCCGTGGTACACGCTTTTCTGTCCCGGAAAGTTGAAATCTGTTTTTGTTAATGCTTTCATTGTTTTATCTATAATTACAAATTACAAGTTCCAATTTATAAGTTGCAATAGGCTTCCGGATTTTGAGTCTATCAGTCTTTTGCCAGTTTCACCGGGCGTTCGCCGTTGATGACGAGTTGCTCGTTTTTCCGTTTCTCCCGTTCGGCTTTCGCTTCCTTGTCGAATCTCTCGTAAGCGTCTACGATGCGTTCCACTAACTTATGGCGCACAATATCTTTCTTGTTCAGCTCAACGAAACTGATGCCTTTTACCCCTTTCAGGATACGGAGTGCCTGTACCAATCCCGATGTTTGTGAGGCGGGAAGGTCGATCTGTGTCATATCTCCCGTCACAATCATTTTGGTATTCATCCCCATGCGGGTAAGGAACATTTTGATTTGTTGTGCAGTGGTATTTTGCGCTTCATCCAGGATCACGACTGCGTCATTCAGCGTGCGTCCGCGCATAAAGGCTAACGGAGCAATCTGTATAATGTTCAGCTCCATGTATTCCTTTAACTTGGTGGCGGGTATCATATCCTGCAATGCATCGTACAACGGTTGCAGATACGGGTCTATCTTATCTTTCATGTCACCGGGCAGGAAACCGAGTTTTTCGCCGGCTTCTACGGCGGGGCGGCTGAGGATGATTTTCTTGATTTCCTTATTCTTCAGTGCGCGTACGGCAAGGGCAATGGCGGTATATGTCTTTCCCGAACCGGCCGGGCCGATAGCGAATACCATATCATTCTTGGCGAAGCCTTCCACTAGTTTCAGTTGGTTCTCGCTCCGGGGAATGATCGGCTTTCCGGTGACGCTGAACACAATTACGTTTCCGTTCTGTTCTGCTTGCGGGGCATTCCCTTTGATGATGTCGATGATAACTTCTTCTTTTAGTGAATTATATTCGGCGCAGTATTTCTCCAGTTTGGTGATATTTTCTTCGAAGGCACACATTTCTTCCTCATCGCCCAGCACTTTGATGACATTGCCGCGTGCAACGATACGTAGCTTCGGATATAAAGCTTTTATTAACTGTATGTTAGCGTTGTTTACGCCATAAAAAATAACCGGATCAATATCCTCAAGGACAATCAGTTTCTCTATCATTCAATTGTATTAAAGAAAAATTTCTGCAAATTTAATGAAAGGTTTTGGATTCTCTGATTGTTTGGTGATGAATTTTATGGCAATTTATACTCATCTCCCATTCATCGGGCAGTGATGTGGAAACATCCTTGTTTTAATTCGTACTTAATATAGCATTTCTCCGCTTTTCGCAAGTCTCTTAAAACTTCGGACAGAACGAGTTTTAGTGTATCTGCACCAACGTCTTGTAGAGGGCGTCCGTCTTTATCTTCTATTTTTTTGAAACGTCTCCAACTGACATCAAACGTAGCTCCAAAACAATGTGCGGAGTTTTCCGAAGCGTTTCCGTTGCGGCGGCGGAGGCGTTTTATGTCATTCTGAGTACGTAGTACAGAGGTGACGATTACTTGATTTGGATTTAACCCTTTGGCTGTCAGTGAATCGAGAAAATTGGAACCGATCGTGTCGAGTAATGCGCTTGCACGAGGAACGAGATAAGGTATGGAATGGGTTAGTGAATCTACTGCATAGAATTCATTATCAGTAATATGTGTGAGCTTCTCTTTCATTGCTTCCGCTGCTTCACGATCTGCCAACGGACGGATACCAATCTTTTTGGCTACTTCCAGATGGGTGTCGTTCAAATCAGGAAACGAACGTTTGTAACTGACAACCCCCCGAATATTGTGTGGGGTATTCAACTTGAGAGACATGTCTTTTTTCTTGCAACCGGCAGTAAGTGTTGTAAGTCCTATCATTAATAGGAATAATGGTAGTATGCGTAGCTTGTGACTGTTCATCTTATTTTTTTGCCCGCAAATATACGCTATTTTTTCATACTACCCATACAAAAAAATGAAATGGGACTACCCCATTTTTAGCGGAGTAGCCTCATTCTCATTCTTTCTTTGGCTTACTTAATCGTATATTTCCGTCCTTTTACTGTCGGAAATGAAATCATATCGTCCGCAATCACCTTTACGTTACTGCCTGCTACTTTTAAGCTTTTGGCGTTCGGATACTTGATGATACATTCTTTGCCCGAATTGGAAGTAATGGTGGCAGACGTAATCTTTCCGTTGCTCCATTGAGCGTCTACTTCAAAATTGCCTCTGGCTTTCATTCCTTTGAAAGAACCTTCATTCCATACATCAGGCAGTGATGGAAGCAGTTCGATGTAACCACCTTGACTTTGCAATAACATTTCTGCTACACCTGCCGTTACGCCAAAGTTTCCGTCGATTTGGAAAGGCGGATGTGCATCGAATAAGTTGGTGTATACACCGCCGAATTTGGCGCCGGGTTTTGTTAGCTTCAAGGCACTTTCCAACAACTTATGCGAACGGTTACCATCGTGCAGGCGTGCCCAGAAGTTTAGTTTCCATGCTTTGCTCCATCCGGTACCGGCATCTCCGCGTGTATTTAAAGTCACTTTCATTGCTTCGGCAAATTTGTTCTCCTGTTCGCTTCTGCCGGTTACGATGGCAGAACCTGGATGTAGCCAGAAAAGATGATTTGTGTGACGGTGTCCACCATCGCCGTTGATGTCTTTGGTCACTTCATCTTTCCATTCCATAAACTGTCCACCTAAACCTATTTTAGGACCGGACAGTTTAGCGAGTGATGTGCTGATTTCTTTGATTTCCGGATCGTTCTCTCTGCCTAATTCTTTGCTAGCTTTGATCATGATGTCGAACATTTCCCAAATCATCGCTTGCGAGGTTGAACATCCCAATGAATATTCACCGTGTTCGGGAGAGTGGGAAGGGTTGGCAACCAAAGTTCCGTCCCGTTGGTCTGTCCACAGATTGTCTACCCAGAAGAGGGCTGCTTGCATCATCGTGTCGTAGTATTCTTTCAAAAACTTCTTATCCTGATTGAATTGATAGTACTCCCAAATATCCTGGCACATCCAGATAGCACCTGCAGGAAAGTGGTGAGGCGTTTCTTTCTTGGAGGGAGCAGTGTTTCCCCAGATGTTGTTCTCGTGGTGCGTCACCCATCCGCGGACAGGACCGCCGTCCGGACGGCAATAATAATATTGCGCTGTGTACTTGCCACGTGGTACGAGGCTTTTCACGTATTCTACCATTGGCAGGTGGCACGGACTGAGGTTAGTCTGTTGGGTAGGCCAATAATTCATCTGTACATTGATGTTCGTGTGATAGTCTGCATTCCAAGCATTCTGGAGCCTGTCGCCCCATACACCTTGCAGGTTGGCAGGTAGCGAGCCTTCACGGGAACTGGAGATAAGCAGATAACGTCCGAATTGATAGTAGAGCATCTCCAGATAAAGATTATCTGCCTGTGAGTTAGTCTGTTCGTCCAGTCCTTTTAGCAATTTGTCGGTAGTCATTGCAGGTACTTTATTCACATTGCCCAGATTGATTTTCATCCGGTCGTATAAGCTGCGATAGTCCTGTTGGTGAGTAGCGAGTAGTGCCTGATAGCTTTTGGCTGAAGCTTTTTTCAATGTTGTTTTCACTTTGTCCAGCGGATCTGTCTTTGAGAAGAAGTTGTAGCTATCGTCCATGCACTGAATGTAATTGGTGGCTGCCGACATCAGGATAATGATTTCTTTAGCTCCCACTACCTTGATTTTTCCGTCTGTAGCCGAAACGCTTCCTCCGGTGTTTTTGACCATGATTTGTTGTGCATATTTTAGTCCGTTTTTCCAGTCGTTACTCACACGTTTATTACCGGCTATCGGAGTGGGATAACCCGTCATGGTGATGGTATTTCCTTCAGACGTGATAGTCTTAGTTTTGTGCAATGATTCGAGTGCAATGGTGCGAGAGATACCCTCTTTGCTGTTCGAAGTCAGTCGAATTACCATCACATTATCCGGATAACTCATGAAATATTCGCGCTTATAGGTGATATCACCCTCTTTGTAACTGAGCGTGTGGATAGAGTTGTCGATGTCTAGTGTACGGTTGTAGTCCGAGTATGGTTGAGCATATTCCAATGCGAGTTCAGCTAATTGTGGCTTTTGGTTGTTGTCTACAAGGGCGGTGATTTCCATCTTGAAGAAGCGGTATTTGTCCGATTTCAAGGAGAAAGATTTCGTTTTGTGGCGATTCTCTTTACCGTTCTTCTCCTTTTCGGGCCAAAAGATGCCGGATTGTTCATCCAGTAGCGTGTAGTTCTCACCGTCTTCCGAACCATACAATTTCCATGCTTTCGGGTCTCTTCCGTGCATATCGTTGGCAGAAGTCAGATTGTAAGCAGTTGTTTTCGGTGCGTTGGTGTACGCCCATTGAATGATGTACGGGAATTTCTTGTTTCCGTTAGCTCTATCGTTGTCTGCAAACCATTTGTTGGCTAAGTTACCGTCGAACAGTTTGGCGATGGCCTGGTCCGGATTCTTGATGTTATCGTAGTTCACTTTCACCTTTTCTTTGATAAGGATCGGAGCTTTTGCGTCATCGGATGTGATAACGATGTTGCTCAATGTTTGGAACGAACCGAAATGTTCTTTTGTTCCTGCCAGATTGTCGATGTATTTGCGTATCTCCGTTCCCTGTCCGTTTCCATCATAATTATGGGTGATGAGCTTGCCATTACTGTCGAAACGAGCAGCTTTGTTTGCGCTGAAGTCAATCGCTTTCTGTTGCAACAGATTCCGTGCTTTCTGAAGATAATCCTTGTTCACTTCGGGAGTTCTCAGATGTCCTCCGTTGTAACTGGGATTTTCATCCGGTCCGCCGGACCATACGGTATGTTCATTCGTCTGGATGACATCGACATATACGCCTCCGAAAATCATGGCACCCATATATCCGTTGCCGACGGGCAAGGCTTCGCTTTCCCACACTTTGGCAGGGGCGTCGTAGGTTGCTTTCAGAGGGGGCTGTTGCGAGTCGTTTGCTCCTCCGGGAGCTCCCGCTGCAAAGCAGAGCTGGGCGCATAATGTTCCAGCTAATGTAAAATGTATTATTTTCATGGAATTAAAAATTAAATAAATTGAATACTGAAAGAAGTGGTAAGGTGAATGATGTAAGCAATATCGTCCTGCGAGGCACCCCTCCTTTAGAGTAGGGAGGGGAGTCACAGTGTTCATGCTTTTCCTGAAAAAACAATCCCTTACGAAAGAAATACCGAAGCCGAAGCTTCTTCTTTAATAATGATTAAACCTATATTACAAACAATCCTAATTTATTTCAATTCTATTTCGCTCAACTGGGGCGGTGTGCTTCCTCCCATAACAGCCATAATCTCAAATTTGAAATATTTATAATTGGCTGCTTTCGCCAAGTCGAACTCTTTTGTTTCTGATCTGTCGAATGTTACATTCTCTTGTTTATCTATCAGCGTGTATGATTGTCCGTCGTTTGAGCCGTATAGATTCCATGCTTTCGGGTCTCTGGCAGGTACGTCATTACCGGAAGTCAGGGTATATGATTTAACAGCCAACGGTTTGGCATATTCCCATGCAATGAAGCAGGGGAACGTTCCGCTGAATCCTTCTGCATACCATTTGGTCCTCATATTTCCGTCGAACAGCTTGTCTACTTTCTGATTTTGATTCTTTGTGTTGTCACAATTAGAAGTAATATTCAGGGCTTTGGGAGCTTCGGGAATAGTCAGACTGACGATTTCTACGTCATCAGACAGTTCCGGAATGACATCTGCGGTAGACACTAATTCTATTTCACTCAGTTGTGGAGGCATACCGGAAGCTATTTTCGTAATCTCCAATTTGTAGAATTTATAGTTCACTGTACTTTTGAGAGGAAACTCACGTGTGTCGTTACGGTCTGCGAAGGTGATGTTCGCTTGCTTGTCGAGCAAAGTATATGATTTACCATCGGCAGAACCGTAGAATTTCCACGATTGCGGGTCTCTTCCTGGCACGTCGTTTCCTGAAGTCAGGCTGTATGCTTTAGCACCATATTTCTGGTCGTATTCCCAGATGATAATTGCGGGAAGTTTTCCGTTGAATCCATCTGCGAACCATTTAGAGGACGTACTTCCATCGAACAGTTTGGTAACATTTTGGTTCTTGCTCTTCATATTGTCGCAATTCGTTTGGATACGAACAATTTGAGGATCGTTATCCATTGTGTCGGCGTTTGCCATTGCCGAGAAGCTAAGAAACGCGCATAACGCTCCTGTTGTAATGTAGCTTACTTTTTTCATGATATTAATTTTTGTTATACAATATATTTGCTTTATACCTGCTTGGGAGTTGATGACAATGCAAAAGTAAGAGGGGAGACTTAATTTTGGTTTAAATTAAGTATTACTAAAGATATTAATAAAATAGTTGTATGAGCTTTTTTCCTCATTATCCTCTTATTCTGCTATAATTTCTATGTAGTTCAGATTGATACTACCGGATTTGACCGTAACAAATAAGTCCAATCGGGTGTATTCGTCATTGGATATTTGCCCGATTTCTACGGTTTGCCAATTATCTGTCCCCGTTGGTGATAGCTTCTTATCAGGATATGTAGTGGAATTACTACCATCGCTATTGGATGTCCTGAAGTAGACGGTCGCTTCCTTTGTAGCGGTGTAGCGTACCATTAATACAGACGTCCCTTTGCGGAAAGGCAAAGCTTTCCATTTGAGGTTTTGGGCTACATTTGCTCCCAAATTTTCTACCATCCATCCGCCGCCATAGTTCGTGTCGTTGCATTGTTTCACCATCTTTTTGCTGAATGCGTTACCGGATCCTCCTGTTTCATAGCAATAATCACAAGCTTCCGCTTCCAGCTTCTGGGTTTTAGGGAATGGGTTCCGGCTATATTTCCGGAGGGTATTCAGGCGCTGGTTGGGGTATTTATAAAATTTTGTGTCCGAGCTTCTCCATAAAGCTGCGTTTTCCGCTACGTCCGTGAATCCTTCGAGGAAGATTAGTTGCACCTTGTGATCTACAAAGTATTTCAGCGCTTCTTCTAGTAGCGGTACAGCACTATAGGCTTTTGCGTCAACGAACATCGCTTTTTTTGTCGCATCCAAATCATCGACGGAGAAGCCCGGCACACCGGTACCTATTTTGAAACCTCTGAAGTCGCGTACCTTATAAGGATCTGATTCCTGATCTATCTTACGGATTGTAAACCAGTCGTTCATGGCATCCACTTCCGGAGCGGCGGATAGGGTGTTGTCATATTTTTCCCAAACCTGATCTAAGATGAGATAAGGATATATGCCAATAAGTTTTTTACAGTCCTCACGCAGGTGTCGGAGAATAGCCAATAGTTTCCCGGTACAGTCGCTATGGTCGTTGTCTTTATAGTCGATAAACCCATTCCCCCAAAACAGGATGACAGGACGGTTATCCAGTTTGAACATATAATCTCTGCCGTCTTTCTTGCTGCAATCGTTCAATGTCTGGAGGGCCACTTTCAGGTTGAGGTCCCAGATGTATTTATAGACGGAGTCATGGAACATTTCCCAATCTTCAAAGTCTCCGTTAACGTTCAGTTTCAGCTCGCGCAGCGGGTGAGGCTTCCTCTTTTCGGGTTTTGCGTCGTTGTATCCTGCATAACCGCGTCCCAATGCTTCATTTCTTGCCGCTTCCCACGAGGCCGGACAGTCGTCGAAGATAGCAATCTTGAATTTGTCCGCTACTCCCCGCCGTTTCATGGCATCTATCATATAGGTCAATTCGGCGGGGTTGCCGGCATCTGTGCCGTATTTCTCCGGATTTTCCCGTTTGCCGCGGCAGTTGGCTGCCACGTAGTCCAGTCCGCTGTAAGCTATTTCTTCCACCAAGTTGTCCCACCAAGCTTTTGGGGTTTCGGGGTTTTCTGTTCCTGCACTGGGATCTCCAGGGCTCAATCCCAGTTCTACCATGTCAAAAAGTGGTCTGTTATAGAAAGTTGTGACATTCGTATTGTGCCGGTTGCCGTCTATGCCGTTTCGTAAGTTTCTTTGAAAGCTAAATAGGGCACCTATCTGGCATCCGTCGGGCAGGAGTGACTCTTCTCCGTTCTCTTCCGGTGTTGGCTCTTCTTGAGGAGGCTGAGGCTCCTCCGTGGGAGGTTCCACTGGGTTTTCGTTAGGTGTTTCCACTGTTTCGTCTGAACAGCTGGTCCATATCATAGCTGTCATCAGAATACATGCTGTCAGTTTCTTCATGCTTTTCTTTTTAAGTTTAACTAATTTCATTAAAGAGGTCTTTTTATGGAGGCAAAGATATTCGCCACTTATTATTGTTACTATTAGCAGTGGAATTAATTTGCAATAAAAAAAGAGGGAAGAGCGAGAAAAAAACGTTTTTTTCTCTTTTTCTCCATGTTATGCCATTATTTTAATATTTCCGGTAATTGCTATTTTAAAACTTAATTAAGAGTGCTCTCATATCTTTGTCGCAGATTCATTATTAAACTAAATAACATGAAAGCATGAAGACATTAAATCAAAAACAGAAACATGGAAAGCACTCGCAAATGATGAAGAGGCTTTTTAAAACGAACCATTTGTTCAAATCGGTTTTATACCTTATATTATGTATGATGCCATTTTTTGCATCGTGTCAGAACGATGACTGGAAAAGTGAGATTGATGCATTGAAGACAGAACTGGAAGCGCAAAAGAAACTGATTACTGAATTGGGAAATAGTAGTGGACGCACGATTATAGATGTGGTAGTAGGCGAAGAGGCGACGATAATTAAGTTTTCTGATAACACAGAAGTTGAGATTCCTAATAAACTGGAACAAGAAGATAACAACAGCGTCAGCTTCCCTGTGGTATTGATTGGTGAAGATGATAATTATACTGTTAATGGTGAAAGTACCGGTGTGGATTCTAAACTGTATACTCCTGTCCTTAGTAATGGTAAATGGGCGATTGGCGTTAAGGAATATGCCGCAGGCACAGAAATATTCGCCGGAATTGTGGAAACTACCGGCACTCCGGAAGGAAATGGCGGACAAATTATTTTCTATTTCGTAGACGGAACAAGTGTTGGCATTGATAAAAAGGGAGCGAATGAGGAACAGCCGACGCCCGCTGCAAAAATTCGGATTGCCTGTATCGGAAATAGCATTACTTATGGTGCGACGATTGCTAATCGGGATGTAAACAGCTATCCTGCCAAATTAGGAGAAATGCTAGGTGGCGATTATGAAGTGAAGAACTTCGGCGTAAGTGGAAAGACTATGCTGATGGCTGGAACTGATCAAAATGACCCTATGCAAGAATGCGCGTATATGAAAACCGGGCAATATAGAGATGCGCAAGCATACAATCCCGATATTGTTATCATCAAATTAGGGACGAACGACAGCAAACCATGTAATTGGAATACTCATAAAGATGAATTTGAAGGCAATATGCAAACGATGATTGATGCATTCAAAGAGTTGGATTCTAATCCGAAAATCTATCTTTGCTACCCGACACGGGTGATCAATGACGGTGCATTTACTATCAGTGAAGAGACTATTCACGATCAAATCATTCCAAAGATAAGTAATGTCGCCAGAGAGAATAGTCTGAATGTTATCAATCTGCATAATGTTTTCGACGGAAAAGGAGGATTAGATCAATTCTATAATGATAATGTACATCCGAATGAAGCTGGTGCTACTATTTTAGCAGAAGTTATAAGTAGGGTGATCTTAGAGAATGTATTCCCTTCAGAAGAACTGGAACATTTTGATAAGGTGAAAACTGTTGGATGCCTTGGAGATGATGTAACATTTGGTGTGGGTGCGAATTACAGTGGTGGAGAGGCTTATCCGGATGTTTTAAATAATTTGCTGGGTGATGGGTATGAAGTAACGAATTATCATGCCGGTAGTCGTGCGGTGGTAAAAAATGCTCGTGAAACTCCGGACAACGAATTAGGTAATGCTTACTATGGTACTAATGGCGCATTCCTGAGAGCCTTGAATAATAAGCCGGATATTGTTATTTTCAATTTAGGATTGAATGACAGCAAACCGTTCAACTGGGAACATAAAGAACAGTTTAAAGAATCTTATCAGTATATGATTGATGAATTGAAGAAGGTCTATAGCCCGAAGATTTATCTTTGCTGTCCGACCGAAGTGAGAAATACCCCTAATGGTACAACTACTGTATCATGGCAAACATTAAAAGAAGAAATAATTCCTCTTATTAGGGAAGTAGCTGAAGACAATGAATTGCCTGTTATAGACTTGAGTGCTCTGTTTGATAGTAAGCAAGATTCGGAATGTCTTTCAGGTGATAAAGTACATCCGAATAAGGCAGGATATGAAATGATTGCTGCGGCACTTAAAGACGCAATAACAACAAATAACTAAGAGTATGAAACAGTTTTTAATTTATATCATCCTATTCCTTCTCCCCTCGTTTGGCTCCTGCCAGAACGATGATTGGAAAGATGAAGCCGATGCCTTAAAAAAGGAAATCGACAATCAGAAAGAGATTATTAAGAATCTGAAACAGCAACAAGTTACTGTGGTGAGTGTGAAGCAGGAGAACGGTAAAACCGTCATTGAACTGTCTAATGGAAAAACAATGGAGTTCGACCGTTCTACCTCTGTTCCCGAAAAGGCAGACAACTCGTTTCCGGTATTCACTATCAGCATGAACGAGAAGTGGGTGTTGAACGGGGTGGAAACCACTCATAATGCCCGCGAACTTGATCCGAGAAAAGACGAAGATGGTTATTGGTACATCGGTGCAGTGCAAATCACACCGGTAGGGCAATCGGTTATCTCCGGCTTAGTAGAAAAGATGAATGGCAAAGTCATTTTCTACTTCAAAGATGGTAGCGAAATTGCATTAAGCAAGAATTCATTGAAGCGCATTGCCGCATGGGGCGACAGCCTCACACCGAAGTATGTACCTTATTTGCAAAAACTGCTGGGTAGCAGATATGAGGTGTTGGATTGCGGAGTGCCGGGAGAAGCCACTACCGAGATCGCCGCCCGCCAGGGAGGTGTTCCGATGAAATTAGGGAGAGACGTGCAACTACCTGCAAAAGTCGGAGAAAAAGTAGAGATAGGAGAGGATGGCGCAGCTACCGACGGGTACTTGCAGACCACCTATCAGCCCGCTTTATTTGTCCCTACTAATAACTGGCTACAGAACCGAAATTTCATTCGCCCTTTCCGTCAGGCTACTAAAACGGGTGACTTCTGCACCAACCCATGCTACATTAACGGAGTGGAGTGTAGACTGAGTAAAGATGGTGAGAAGCAGGACAACCCCGGTGCTAAATGCTATATCGAAAGAACAACCGATGGTGAAGCTATAACCTTGCCCGCAGGTAGTATTGTTTATACCAATGCCATGAAGAATCTCCGTCATTTGCACGTCAATATCTTCTTTATGGGACAGAATGGAGGCGTTTCCAATCGGGGTAATGGAAAAGAAGATGTCCAAATCTTGATAGACCAATATAAGCGGATGATTAATTATAGCGGATGTGACCGATATGTAATTATCACTTTCCCTTATAGAGGAGTGAAAAATGTAGGTGGTGTAGATGCAGCGTCGGATGACTTGAAAGAGATGGAACGGATACTGGCAGAAGAATTTGGAGACCGCTTAATCAATATACGTGAGTATTTCTCTACGTTGGATTTGGCAGCCGTCAACGTAACTCCGATAGAGGGGGATGATATCAGAATGAAGAACGGTCTTTGTCCGAAAGCTCTATTGAACAATGATGGCAAAGACCCGATACACTTCAATGAAAAAGGGTATAAATTGTTGGCACAACGTATCTACAAGAAGTTTCAGGAACTTGGCTACATAGTCCGATAGAAACACCAACAACGAATCTTTTTAAAGCCCCGATAGGCAATTGGAACGAACTTTCGATTTGCCTGCCGGGGTTTATGTGCTTGTTTGGCAAGAAAATCTATGCTTGTTAATTTCATGCTCATATATTTTATCTATATTTGCAGTAATTTATATGATAAAACTCATGCTATGAGATACAGGAATAGATTTGGTATAATGTTGCTACTGTTGTTTTGGACAATCAACGGTTGGACTGTTTCACGAAACTACGGATTATATTTTCAATCCTACTCAGTGCCCGCCGACCAGCGAACAACTTTATTTTTGGACGACGACAAAGCATTTTCTTTCAATGAAAACTTCACTGTGACTTTTCAGATGCAGATTCGGAATAAACTTAACTACGGTTCCATCATGGGCTTGCATACCGGTGATGGGCAGGACCTCTTCTTCGCATTGGTAGGTAAGGAGGATAGCCATCTGATTCCGGCTCTGATTTATAAAGGCAAAATCATCGAGATTCAAACAGTTGTGAAGCATGACGAATGGTTTCCTGTTTCGATACAAATAGATAAGAAACAGAACACCATCGGCATACGTTTCAATCAGAAAGATACGATTCTGACATCCCCTTTGCCGGATATAAAATCGGTAGCAGTCCGTTTTGGAAAGCTGACCGGTTACGAAACGGATATCGTGGCGATGAATGTGAAGGACGTCACAATCGTTCAAGACAGGAAACAAACCCGCCATTGGATGTTGAAGAACCATAATGAGAATATCTGTTACGACGAGATTGAGGGTGCTATAGCCCGTGCCAATTATCCTCGTTGGGTACTGGACCAATATACGGAGTGGCAGGAAATCTATTCGGGAACTACGGACCAACGGTTCGACATCGCATTCAACGAACGAGACGCCTTGTTTTATATGGTCTATCCCGAGAAGATTGTGACTCTAAATGCCCTCACCGGATCAACGACGGAGATGAAGGTGGAGGGAGGATACCCCGCCATCGAATATCATAACCATTTGTTGTATGACACGTTGAGCAATCAACTGATTTCATATTTCCAGACCGAACAAAGGGTCTCTTATTTTTCATTCGACACGAGGAGATGGAGCTTGGAAACTAAAAGTGCGAAAATGGCGGACGATTACAATCATGCACGGGCGTACAATCCTGCAGATTCTTCCTATTACTTTTTTGGTGGATACGGGTTCCATCACTACCACAATCGGTTGTGCCGGCTGAAAGTGGGCGATACCCGGATAGAAGAAGTTGCCTACGACACCCCCATCGATCCTCGTTTTTCGGCATCGGCATCGGTAGTGGACGGTAAACTTTATATTTTTGGAGGGAGAGGCAATGAACAGGGACGGCAAGAATTAGGTACTGTCTTTTATAGTGAACTATATGCCATCGACTTGAAAAGCGGAAAGACGCAGTTGCTGTGGAAAAAAACACCGGAAAGAAAAGACGAACTGACATCCACCTCTTCTTCGATGATTTTTAATCCGGAAGACCATTCTTTCTATACTGTCAGCCTGAAAGCCGGAGGAAGCTTGTGGAGAATACCGATGAAAGCGGAAGAAGAGTGGCAGGCTGTGGGAAAGCCGATTGCGAATAACCTGATACATCAGGATTATGATTTGAGCTATTACTATTCTCTTGCTCATCAGAAGATGTTTGTTGTAATGGATAAGATTATGAGTGACGGGCAGCACCGTTTCTTCATTTATTCGATAGATACACCTTTGATTCAGGAGGCGGACACTTTGCAGCGGATAGAAGAAGCCGGCGATGACAAGTCAGACTATTATTATATGGCGGGAGCCGTCTGTTTAATACTCTGTTTATGCGTGGTTTATTATTTGCGTAGAAAGTCTGCTAAGTCGAAAGCGCCGATGCCGGAAATACCGATGTCGGTGTTGCACGAAGAGCCTCTTACGGCTAAAGAGGAGGTAGTGGATGATGCGGGCAAAGAAGAAGTCTCCCTAAAAGAGACAACGGTTTCGGAAGAAGAAAAAGTCTATTTCGACCGTAGTCGCTCCACCATTTCCCTATTGGGTACATTTTACGTCAGGGATAAGGAGGGACGAGATACCACTGCCAGCTTCACTCCCTTGTTGAAGAGCTTTTTAAGTCTTTTGATATTGCATAGTCAGACCGAGCAGAAAGGTATTCCCGTCAAGTTGCTGAACGAGATTCTCTGGATGGATAAGGATGAATTGTCGGTACGCAACAACCGGAATGTGGCTTTGCGGAAGTTACGCGTGTTGCTGGCTGAAGTGGGGGATATAAACATCATTAAAGAAAGCGGCTTTTTGCGTATCGAGTTCGGAGAAGACGTCTTTTGTGACTATCAAACCGTCTGCAACTATATGAAGGACTCGAAAGCGTCAGCCGATGACAATAAGCAGGAGACGTATGTAAGAATACTGGAATTGCTTCTCTATGGACCTCTTTTGCAGGATCTGCGTTTCGACTGGTTGGATGATTTCAAAGCCGATTATTCGAACGTCTCTATCGATTGGCTGGACAACTTGTTGGCAATTGAGGAAGAAAAGCGGAATGTCCCGATGATTCTTCGCATTGCTGATACCATGTTCTTGCATGACCCTTTGAATGAGAAGGCGTTATCGGCTAAGTGCCGGATTTTATATGCCAGTGATAAAAAAGGATTGGCAAAGAAGGCATACGATAATTTTGCCAAGGAGTATAAGGAAATGCTGGGAGAAGAATATAAGACTCCGTTTGGTGATCTTATCTCCAGAGAGGGAGTCTTATAGAGGTAGAAAACTCAGCTGTCATGCATAGTCCTATGCACGCATCGTGTATAGAGTTATGCACGGTGGTTGCATAATTCTTTCATTTCCATTTGACAGTAAGCGTCCGGTCCAGAGTTTCCTTGATTTTCTTTGCTAATTCTCCGGCTCCTTTTTTATTAGGATGCAGTCCGTCGTTCTTATACGGGTCATTGCGCATATCCGACCAGAAGTAGGTATCATCCGTAGGATTCAGCAGATCATAATGGAGATCAATCACATTCAGCCTATTCTTTTTAGCCAATGCATTGATGCGGGGGATAATCTCCTGCTCGATGATGAAGTTTCTGACGCCGTGAGCCTGCTTCTTGTCATCTGATTTGGAAGGATAGCATAAATAAAAGACAGGTTTGATACCTTTCGCCTTGCCGTTCTCCTTGAATTTGTCAATCAGAAGCTGCATCTCGCTTTCAAATTCGTCCTTATGAGCATCCCAATAATCTTTTTTGCTGTCGTTGGTCCCCAATTTGATAATCACCACGTGCGGTTGCATATCCAGTGCCTTCTGGAAGTGGTTACTGTTTTTAGCATAATCCACGCCCGCAAACTTGCCGTCTTTAAAGCTTGCATAGTACATCCACGGGTTCTGACTGGTCTTCATCATGGTCGCTCCGCTGGCACCACAATTCTGCACTTTATACTTGGCACCCAACAGTCTGTTTAATTGTGCCGGATAACCATTCTTGCCTGCATCTTTAATGCCGGAACCCGCTGTGATACTGTTCCCCACACAGGCAATCCGAACCTTTTCCCCCTCTTTCAGCGTGATGCGTTCGCGCACGCTCTTCATCGTTTTGGGATCGTCTTTCTTCTTGGCTACGGTTTCCGTTTGCTTGTCCGACAGACGGACTTTCTCACCCTCATTCTTGCATAAAGCAGAGAAAGTGCTCACGGAGATGCAAATCCCCATGAGCACTGATTTAACTAAATTGCGTTTTAACATTTTTCCTATTTCTATTTTAGTTTCCTCTTTAGTTGCCTTTCTTTATAAATTCCAGCTTCTCCAGGTTGAGCGGTTGAACAACCTTGAGTTTTACGTAATGCTTGCCTTGCGACAGAGAGATAGACTCAGAAGCGGAGAAACCGCTGAAATCAGTCCATCCGTTGGTTTTTGCCGACCTTTCCGGTAAATCATCTCCGTCCAGCGATAGTGCAAACTTGCCCTCATTTGGAGTAGCCGCATAAACCTTGATGTCATACGTTCCGGCTTCTTCGCAAGAGAATGTGTACCGTAGCCAGTCACCCGGAGATGTATTGCTAATGTGTACCTTTCCGTTGCTGGAACTAATAGCAACCCCCTGGTCTTCTCGATATCCCTTGTGGTTACCATCTTTCCCGTTCTTGAAGGAATAGGCTCCTTCCCCCTCATCATAATCCGCGGCTTGGATGATTCCCGGAATCCGGCTTTCACCTGTGCCGAATATAATCTTGTCTATCTGAATCGTTCCTCCGGTAATCTGTATGGCAAGCACTTGCTGACCGGTTTGCAATTCAACGGGAAATGCTTGCACCTCTTCCCACTCACCTTTGCGTTTCAGCGACAGGTCGCCGGTGCGGGTGATGCCGTTGATGGCAAGGCGGAACTTGCCTCCCGTGTAATTTTGTTTCACCAGGCAGCGGATGCTGTATCTTCCCGCCTCCTTCACGTCGATGCTGTAGCACACCCATTCGCCGGACTTCATCTCCTTGATATAGGTCATCCCTTCTTCCATACCAGTCTCTACTTGTGGTCTGCTTCCGTTTTCCGGCCGTTTGAAATAACCGGCGGCATATCCTCCGTCGTTGTAATTTTCCGCTTCCAATGTCGCGCCCTCTTCCAGTTTGATGGCTTTGGGCGAACCGCTTCGGGGAGTTCCCCAAGTCTGCACCACTTTGATATGTCCGTTGGGCTCATATTCAAGTTTGTCCACACATACCGAGCGCAAAGCGCCTTTGCGGGAGTAGTCCTTCGTATGGTAGAAAGCATACCACTGCCCGTTGAATTGAACAATCGAGCCATGGGCGGTACTTTCACCGGTGGGATACATGTATACGCCGCAGGGAGTCCACGGATCGAGCGGTGTCTCTCCGATGGAGTATTGCAACTGGTTTCCGCCTTGATCGCCCGAATGGTTATCCGAGTGGCTCAAGTAATATTTGCCATTGTATTTGTGCATCCACGGACCTTCATGGAAGTCTCTGAATCCGCTTTTGTCTTGTGGAAGCATTTCACCGTCCAACTTCGTCCAGTCGTCTTTGCGCAGCTTGCCTGCCCATAATCCGTGACCGCCTCCGCTGGTATAAATATAAGGTTGTCCGTCATCATCTACGAATATACAAGGGTCGATGGTGGGGGGGACTCCCTCTATGTAGCCTTGCAGTCGGAAGTTGGCGGCAGGTTCCTTGCTAGTGGCGACGAAGATACGCCAGTCTTCTTCCCTGTCTCCAATCTTGTGTGGGAAGTAGAAATAATACGTTTTGTTCTCTTTGTTGTAGGCGCAGTCAGGTGCCCACATCTTTCCTGTGGAGGTCGTTCCAAACATCTTTCTCACCGTAGCAGAGTTCATGATTTCTCCGTGGTCAGTCCAATTCTTCATGTCGGCGGTGGAGAACACGTGGTAGCGGTCCATATTGGCGCAACTCGCTGGCGGGTCTACATCGTGCGAAGCATACACGTAGAGTCTGCCGTCTTCCCATACATGTGCCGAAGGGTCTGCTGAATAGAACGGTCCTGTAAATGCGTTTTCGTGCATGGGTGAAAGAAAATCGACGAATAGGGGGTTGCCTTCGAAATATTTGGTAATGGGATACTGGAACAGAGAATTGTCCAGAGAAGCGCCCGTATATTCTCCGGTGCGTGTCAGTTTGAATCGGTCTATGTTCATGCTGTTGCCCGCATTCCATGTCAGGATATGTTTTCCTTCAGACAGTTGAACGTCCGTCACTGTCACTGACTGTGTATAGTCGCCCCAGTCTCCTTCGGGCGCATCTACTATTTGCCCGGCAGATTTGCCGTCTACGGTGAAGTAGAAATTGACCCTGCCTGATCCTGTGACGCAGAAACTCTCGATTGAGTAGGCGCCTGCTTCGGTCACGTTCAGGGTGTAGCGGAGCCAGTCGCCGGATGATACATTACCGATGTGGTATCCACCGTTGCCGTGTGAGCTGATTGCTACACGTTGTTCTGTCCGGTAATTGTTGCTTCTGTTCGATTCTTTAAAATGAAACGCGATGTCCGGTTCTGTACAGTCATCGAAGTCTTCCGCCTCTATAGTGGTGGGATTGCTGCCCGATACGATTGCCTGACTGTTTCCCGCTTCGTCTTTTTTGAAAGGGATACCTTGATAGTTGTTCCGGAATTCTTCCGGGTCAATGTCGTCCTCGTAGTTGATTTCTACTAAGGGTTGCCCGCTCTGTTCATCGATAATCCCTCCCCCGGTTTCTTCCGGGGTGAAGGGTTTATCTTTAGAACAGGAAACTACTGCCAGCAGACTGTATGCCAACACGATGCGGCAGTAGTTTCTATATGCCATCCATTTGTTCTTCATGTTGATCGTAAGATTAACGAGAGAGAAAAAATTATTTCTTCACAAACTCGATACGGTCTATGTTAATAGCATTGACGATATTCAATGTCATGACATGCTTGCCCGCCGTCAGTTTGACGTTTTCCATCTTAAACGGTTCATACTTTTGCCAGTCTCCCGTCTTAACGCTGAATTCTTCGGATTCTTGAGCGTAGTCGTCGAAAGAGAGTGAGAAACCTCCGTTATTGATGGTAGCTGCATATACGATAACATCGTAAGTGCCTTCTTGTGCCTTGAATGTATAGTTCATCCAGTCGCCTCTGGAAGTATTGCTCACGTGTACACATGTATTATTGACACTGATGGCTACTCCCTTGTCGTTGCGGTAGTTTTTGTGGTTACCCAGGTTGCCGTTCTTAAACTCATAGCCGTTGTCGTCGTAATCTTCTGCTTCGATGACTCCCGGTGCGCTGTTGACAGCTGCTTCCACGCTGATCCAGTCGAGGTCGATGTCTCCCATCATAGAACGCCATTCGATGTAATGTTCGCCCGGTTGCATTTCAATGTTTGACAATGTCATAGCTTCCCACTTGTTGCTGGGTGAAGTCAGGTTGATTTCTGATGAACGTACCCATGTACCGTCTACGCCGAGATAGAAACGGCTTCCACCGCGGTTTTGTCGCATCATGCAGGTGATGTTGTAGCGTCCGGCATCTTTCACGTTGATGGTGTAGCGTGTCCACTCTTTCCGTTTATTATGGCTCAGGTAAGTAGCGCCGTCTTTCGTTTCTACCTTGATGTCTCCTTCTTCCGGACGTTTGTAGTAGCCATAGTGTGAACCACCTTCGTTGAAGTTTTCAGCTTCAATCTTCGTTGCTTTCGCTAAAGATACTTCAGGTGCTTTGCCGCCTTTCGGTGTTCCCCAGTTGCGTACCACTTTGATTGTTCCGTCTGCGTTGAACTCTACCGGATCGAAGCAAACAGAGCGTAGGGCGCCTTGACCTGAGAAGTTGGAAGTGTGGTAGAACATATACCATTTGCCTTTGAACTCAACGATAGAACCGTGAGTCGTTTCTTCACCGGTAGGGTACATATATACGCCGCAGTTTTTCCATGGTCCCAGCGGGTTGTCTGAGATGGCGTGTATCATTTGGTTACCACCGATGTTGGTGCGGTGGTTGTCAGAGTGAATCATGTAGTATTTGCCGTTGCGTTTGAATACCCATGGAGCTTCGTGGAAATCAACGAATCCGCTCATTGGAGTCATTTCGCCGTCCAGTTTGGTCCAGTCGTCTTTTTTCAGTTTGCATCCCCAACCGCCTTTTCCGGCACCGCTGGTGTAGATGTAAGGTTGTCCGTCGTCATCTACAAACACGCACGGGTCGATGGTAGAAGGAATACCTGCGATGTAGCCTTTCACTTTGAAGTTGGCGGCAGGTTCCTTGCTGGTAGCCACGAAGATGCGCCATTCCGCTTTGCCGGTCTCTTTGATATTCACTTTGTGCGGATAGTAGAAATAATAGTTTTTATCTTTCGGGTTGTATGCACAGTCGGGTGCCCACATGAATCCGTCGCCGGTGAATCCGGTTGCTTTGTTCGTCTGTTCGGCATTCAAGATTTCACCGTGGTCGGTCCAAGTCTTCATGTCTTCGGTAGAGAACACGTGGTAGCGGTCCATGTGGTCGCAACCTTTGGTCGGTTCCATGTCGTGCGAAGCATAGACATACAGGCGGTCTTTACCGTTGATTTTCCATACGTGTGCAGAAGGGTCTGCAGTGTATAAGTTGCCGGTAAACGGGCTATTGTGCATTTGCGATGGCAGGTTGACGAACAGCGGGTTACGTTTCTGCTTGGTCACGATAGGATATTTGTAGTCGAATCCGCCTTGTTCGGCATTTCCGCCCACGAGGTCACCGGTGCGGGTGAATACGAACTTGTCGATGTTCATACCTCCGTAAGTATACCATTTCAGGATATGTTTTCCGGCTTTCATGCGAACACCTTCTGTCTTTACCGAACGGTCTACCCGGTCCCAGTTGTCATCCGGAGCATGTTGCAGTTTGCAGGCGGGTTTGCCGTCCAGTTCGTAGTAGAAACGTCCGTTACCGCTTCCCGATACGCAGAAAGTCTCGATGGTGTAGATTCCATCCTGTGTCACTTGGATGGTGTAGTTCGTCCAGTCACCGCCGCTCGTGTTTCCGATGATAATTTTCTGACCGTTTTTGCTAAGTGCCACGCCCTTATCTTCTCTATACGATTTGGCGTTTCCGTTCTGGCTGTTTTTGAAGTTGTATGCTACTCCCGGACCTCCTTCATCGTAGTCTTCCACTTCGATGGTTCCCGGCACTTCCAACTTTTTGAAAGGAGTCCCTTTATACGTTTTGATGTCTTCCGTCACTGAAGCGCTTGCGCCTAGTGTACCGGCTGCCAAGGCCATTAACAACAGGTAATGTGATGCTTTTCTAGTAAATGGTTTCATACTGTCTCTTTTTAAACTTATGTTATTGAATTGTGTGGCAAATATAAAGGAGAGAGGTTAAGACTGAATTAATTGCCGCTTAACTTCGTATTAATATTGCCTTAAAGTGATATTTATCCAAGAAACAGGGAAAATAATCACTTTATTCAGCGGATTCTCCTATTTTTATCCCCCTCTTCACCTTTTGCAGCAAAAGCCGATGGATAAGGAGATACCGGGTGAAGGGTCCCCCCTTCACCCGGTATCTCACCCCAAAAGCGGCGCTTTACAAGTGATAAAGCATTGCTTTAGGATATTTAAAGCAGTGCTTTACAAACATCAAAGAGTTTGTTTCAACCACTTCGCGTCTTTGCGAAAAACGTCCCAGTGTTTATTTCAATCATTAGGAAGAAAAAACAAAAGCTATGAGCTAAATTAATTTAGCTCATAGCATATTCGGATTTGCTATAATGAAACGTGAGATGAACTCTTGGTGAAGGACAGCCCTTCACCCGCAAACACTGATGAACAGAAGTCGGTGAAGGGGAAGCCTTAGTGCCCTGTATCATGCAAGTCTACCTCTATTCTCCTCCTTCAGGAAGGAGGAGTCCCCGTAGGGGGAGGTGGTAGGTAAACGTGTTTGTTATCTTCTTTCCGGCAACATCTCCGAATATTTCTTCTTCTTATTCAGCATTGCTTTGGCTTCTCCCGTGAGCCACAAATAATGGTCGGATTTCAATCCCTCTTCCACCGGCACGAATTGGCTGGCGCCCACCGGTACTTCCGTAGCGCATTTGAAGATTGCCGTCCCTTCGTCTATCTCATCGAACATGGCGACATAGAGCATTTCGGAACCGGCAGCGATGGCTCCAGCATATTGTTTCCATAAGAAAGCGCCTTTGTTGCGTGGGATGAAGAGGGAGCCTTCCCCCTGCATGTTCTTCCACGAAAAGCCGGGGAAGCACAGTGGTACATAATCCACTTTCTTTTCCTTGCACCAGGCAATGTCCGGTGAGAGAATCGCCTTAAACTTCTCGTAAGAGGTTTCGTTGTATCGCCCTACAAACCAAGGCATGATGATGTCGCAACTGGTAATTAACTCATGTAATTTAGCATCCCGAACGGCATCGTTCTTTAGCTCCCGCCAGTAAGTCGGCACGCCCAGCATGACACTGAATCCGCGGGCTTTGAGCCCTTTCACCATGGTCTCTACTTCACTTAGCCCGTAAGCACGCTTGTCATTAAATCCTACTCCCCAGAGAGTGACCAGCGGCGCACCGTTATGGAACAGATAGCCGGGCACTTGTTTGCGCTTCTTGAGGTCATACTCTTTCGTCAGTTCGTCTATGTCGTTCAATACCACTTGTTCATCACCGGGATGCATTCCGCTCAAATCATACATCACGCAGATAGCGCGGTCGTATTTGGTGGAGGCTTTCATGGCAGATGACAGTACTTTGTTGAAATGCTTCTTTCCTTTGGGATTTTTAATCTCCGAAACGAAGCGTTGCATGAATACACCATCCAGTCCGTATTGCTTCATCCACTTAAAGTGAGTATTTACCGTCGATTCATCATGAGAACTGAATACACGTGCCGTATCTCCGTTTGCCATTCGGAAACGGGTGGGGTAGGTCTTTTCGTATTCGCTCACTTCCGGCCAGAAGTCGACGCTGCACGAACCGGGCTTGAAACCTTGTTTCCCTTGATAATGGTAGAATCCGCGTCCGGCACCATCGCCACTAGCGTTGAACCATCCCTGGTAACCAGCCATTACCAGTCCTTTGTAAGAATCGTAGCGTTTCTTGCCTTCCGCTTGTGAGACGGAACAGAGCAAGGCTACGACGATAATCAGTAATAGTTTCATTCTTTTGTTCATATTCTAAATCTATTATAATATTGTGTTATACCTAAAAACAAATTTCTTTACCTGAAAACTAATACCGCATGAAAGGGTTACAACAATTATGAAAAACTATTCACTAGTAAGTGTTTATTTAGTTATAATTAGTTACTTCATGATCTTCCGTTTCTATCTCCATATAATTAATGTCGATATTGCCGGATAAAACGCTGAAGATAAGGTCGTGCAATCCGTTTTCCGTCAGGTTGTCTTTATTCTTGTGCCGGAATGATGATTGTAATCTGATTATTAGAGAAAAAGGTCGTACCAAAGTCGGAGTGGTAACCTACTCCGCATTTGAGTGTATATGTCTTGGTCGGGTCATAATACTCCGTACATGTAAAGATACCGGTTTTACTGTCGTAGTCGTGGTTCATCCACTTCTCGCCCTCTTGTGCACGGAACGCTTTCTTTTCGTTAGGGAATTTATCATTATAGTTCTCATCGTTTATCTGTCCGATTCTGAAGTATAATCCTTGGCTACTACCGTCTTCCAGTAGATTGGCTTTTGCCCAATCAGTCTGATAAACTCCTAGGCCGGATTCATATACCAACCACTCTTTTCCATCAATCAAATTTTTTATGCTGAGGCGTGTCTTCCATGTATCTTTTACAAGGTCTGCGAATGAGATTGTACCGCCTTGTTCCACTTTTCCATTATAGGTGACTGCTGTTTGGTGAGGCAAGAAGTTATTCATATTATCCACATCGATAGGAGACTGGAACTTCCATGTTGTTTTATTCAAAACGGTGCTATTAGATGTTGCTTTAACAACCAATTGCCATTTTTTGGCGGTTATACGTTTCTTAATAGTGAATGTATAAGTATCATCAGTCCAAGAAAGCTTAAGATTAATATTGGATGGACTAGAGTCATCTATCTCTGTATTACCATTCTTTAGTTTATTATTCTCATTGTTTGGTTTTCCATCGAGATAGGTAGAAGCGTCATACTCGAATTTTACCTCTAAGTCTTCAGGTATGATATCATACAACTCATGTACACTGATATTCTCGAATGTATAACCGTTCTTTCCTTCATTTTTTGAATTGCTGCCTTTTCTACCTATAATTACTCCATCCTTCATATACTGAGATTCCTTTTTCGGTGTTACCGATTCTTCATATTTATGCAGAGTCACGTTGCTGATTTCCCAGTTGCCTCCGTTGATATTGGCTATTTTCCCGTCTTTGATGGCATAGAGTGTAGCATCAGTCAGTTCGATGTCCGTTTTTGCTGCAACAACCAAATATAACTGTTCTTCTTTAACAGACAAGGATACGCCTTCCAATTTTGTATAGTTGGAGTTTTCGTCTTTAGTTCCTAACTCTACTGTTTCAGACAAAGCTTCCAGAGTTGCTGTTGTTCCTTCGGTCTGGGTTAATGGAATTTCGTGCGCTGATTTGCTAAGTGGTCTGATATCTCCCAACTCTCCGGTGAACACCAGCTTTTCAGCAGGAATCACAGCCAAGAACTGTTGAGTGACGGAAATAGTCTTACCGTCGATAGTGTATGAGATTGTAACCTTGCAGGCGTTTTGAGCATTATTATCTGCCGTCAGTTTTCCTTCAGCTGATACAGCATAGCCTGTTGTTTCTTCTGCCATTTCGTATTTGGCTGCATTCATAATGCCCTGCATCTCGCTCTCCGTGAACAGTTCATCCATTGACTTATATTCACCGTTTTCTCCTGTGCTGAATCCTACGGCAAAAGCTTGGGTGAGGTCTATTCCGTCTACAGAACTGAATTCAATGACCTTTTCTCCTGCTACCGGATAGCGGTCGGCTGTAGAGAAGATGGCGGCATCCTTCAAATCCCGGATAGCGGGATGCACTACGAAGTAGTCTGAACTAGTGGTGGCATCGTTCACGGTGATTTCCAACGTAGAGCCGTAGTACAGGTCATGTTCCATAGAGGCAGGTGTCAGTTCGAGAGTCAGCAAGCCGTCTTTAAACTCTTTGAAATCTATTTTCAATTCTTCTCCGGCACGAGTGGTCGGTTCTACCTGATGGATGTCCTTGCATTGGTAATTATCCTCTTTTGTCAATTCAATATCTTCAGGCAATATCCTGAATTGTGCCGTAGCGGGGCGGGATACGAGCGTCTTTTCGCCATTGGTCAGGATGGAAGCTTCCAGATAGTCCTCTTTGTCAAACACGTGCTGTTTGCGGAAGATGATGGCGCTGATGCCCTCATAATCCGAACCGCTCATCTTGATGACGTAACTTTCGCCACCGATGGCGATGTATACGGTTTGGCTTAACTGGTTTTCTGCCAATATCGGGTTGCTCTTGTCGCAGGAGACGGTCGTTTCTTTGTCACCGATGTAAATCTTGCCGGAAGTTTCGTCGAACTTGATGTTATCTGTTTTTTTGGCGGTAATCTCATTATTAGCTCCGTCTTTTACCGGTGTCCAACTACCTCCTTTGTCTGTGCTGACTTTCCATACTCCGTTGTCCGTCTTGAATTGGAAGAAAGCAACTTCTTTATTTCCGCTGGCAGGAATCTCTATCTTTTTGCCATCGCTCAATAACAGTATCCATCCGTTGCTATTTTCATTCTCATAGTAATCGGTAATGAAAATCTTGTTATTGACAGCGTCTTCGAGTTCTTTTTTCACATTGGCTATATCCGATTCGATAGCCGTTACTTTATTATTCAGTGAATTGATATCGTCATCGTAGTTTTTGCAGGATGACACGATGCCCAGGGACAATAATGCGCCTAGCATGACTGCGCTGAAAGATTTGTGATTAATCATGATATGTGTATAATTGAAGTATTTAAATATTTATGTATAGTCTCATTCTTTATTCCCATTCTACGGTAAGCGTGCGTTCAAGTTCTTCCTTGATTTTCGCAGCCAATTTCGCAGCTCCCTTACTGTTGGGATGCACATTGTCATTTTGCTTAGAGTCGGTCTCACGTGTGAAGTCTTCATCGTTCATCGGATCCAGCAGGTCGTAGTGCAGGTCGATTACATTCCAGTGATTCTTTTTAGCTATCGCATTGATTTCCGGAATGATTTTAGTCTCAATGGTTGTGTTTTTAATGCCAAAGCCATTATTATCTGTGGTCATACATGGATAGCACAAATAGAAGATAGGTTGAATACCACCTTTACTGCTGCCATTCTCCTTAAACTTTAGAACCATCTTTTCCAGCTCTGTGGCATATTCTTCTTTATGTATTTCCCAATGATCTCCCAAACCATCTTTTTTACTGTCATTCGTTCCCAGTTTGATGATAACAATGTGCGGGTTTAAGTCCAGAGCTCTTTGGAAGTACGGGCTGTTTTGGCTGTAGTCGAACCGTTCATTCTGTAAGAGATACATCCACGGTCTAAGTTTGGTCATAGTAGTTCCGCTGGCGCCACAATTCAGCACTTGATATTTCGTCCCCAGCAATTTATTCAATTGTGCGGGATAACCGTTCTCTCCAGCATCCAAAATACCGGAACCGGCTGTGATACTATTTCCCACACATGCAATGCGAACTTGTTCATTTTTACCAAGTGTGATAGATTTAGCAACGTATTCCATGGATCTAAAACCTATCGTATAATTTAGAGTAGCTTTGCCAATGGAGTATTTCACATTCACTTTGCAGTTTACCGCATCGTCTCCATTGGCTTTCAGCGTTTTGCCATCTTCCAATAGATATCCTCTGTTTGATGCCTGCTCCAGAGAAAACTCCGTTTTTACCGATTCGGTTTCAAAGCCTAATTCCTCTATGCTTTGGTAAGTCCCGGTCTCTTCTTCGGCAAATCCGATGGTAAAGTGCGAAGCGAAGTAATCATTCAAATCCATCTCCGAAGTGCAGGGAATTTGTGCATTCGTTGCCGGTTTTTCGGTTTCCTTCACCAGTAATACAGCGTCCGCTATCTTTTTCACTGTGGGGCGTACAACGAAATAGCGGGAACTTTTCTTGCTCTTCCCCAATGCGATGTCGAGAGTGGCGGCATAATATGCCTGGTCGTTCACTGCAGAAGGAGAAAATCTCATCGTCAGAATTCGCCCGTCGAAACTTTCCTTCTCCGCATTCATTGACGGAACAGCATTGCGGGTGATTACGTGCATATCTCCGCAAGTATAAACAGCTTCCGAAAGATCGATTCCCTCGGGCAGAATCTTAAATTGCGCTTTAGCGGGAGCGAAAGCTACGGCGTTTCCTTCGGCATCCTCGATGACGGTTGCCTCCAGCCAATCCTTGGCGCTAAGCAGGGTAATGGAGCCGATGCCCGTATAGGAGGAACCATTCATCGGAATCAGGTAACTTTCGCTACCTATCATTATATATAATGTCTTATCCGTCTTATTCTCAGCCAGTAGTACTTTTTCTTTTTCATAAGTGAGTGCCGTTTCCGTGTTTCCGATATACACTTTTCCTTTTATGGCTTTCAGTCCAGTCTGGCTGTCTGCTACCGGATTATCCAGTACGTCTTTTACTTGTTTCCATTCTTCCGCTGAAGCTTCTTTCGTCTCCCAGTATCCACCTTCCGTTCTGAATAGCAATAGGCTGCTACCGTTTTTAGTTGCCGGAATGTTCACCGCTTTGCCGTTACTTAGATAGAGTTTCCATCCCCCTTCTGCGGTCGGTTCGTAATTGGCTACTGTTAGTTTGCCATTAATCACATTCTCCAATTGTTTCCGAAGGTTGCCCGTTTCGGAATCAATAGTTCCCACTTGATTTTCTAACGACTGGATGTCGTCGTCGTAATTTTTGCAAGAGGTTATGGAGATACCCAAGAAGCTTATACAGATTCCCAGGAATACTAATTTGAAAAAGATACGATTTAACATGGGTTCTTTATGCTTTAAATTATTGATATATCAGATATTTATTCCGCCTCTATCTCCATATAATTAATGTCGATATTGCCGGATGAAACGGTGAAAATAAGGTCATGTAATCCATTTTCCGTCTGCGGGAGTGTCATAATCTCAGCCGTAGTCCAGCTGGTGGCTACATTGATTTCTTTACTTGTGTTGACACCGTCGATTTTGAATATCACTTCCGCCTTTTTATTCGCTTTATACCGTATGGAGAATGTCGAGTTTCCCTTGCGCAAAGGAATCTCTTTCCATTTAAGGCTGTTGGCGTTACTTCCTGCTCCCAGTTTCTCCACCTGCCATCCGCCTCCGTAATTGGTATCATCACATCGGGTCATTAATCCTTTCGAGGGTGCGGTGCCGGTATCGCCGGCGGTGGAAGAGTCATAACAATAGTCGCATCCTTCCGCTTCTAGTTTTTGTTTCTTCGGATAAGGGTTATTACCGTATCGGCGTAAGATATTCAGGCGTTGGTTTGGATATTTGTAACTTTGGAAAGTATTGGCGCCTGCTACGTTAGTGCCGGTATCTTTGCTTCTCCAATAAGAAGTATTTTCCGATTCGTCGGTAAAGCCTTCGAGGAAAACGATGTCCGCCTTTTGCTCTCTAAAGTAGCTGAGTGTCTCAATCAGTAATCCTCCGGCGCGCGGGTCGCAGAACATAGGGCTGTCTGTCTTTTCATTGACAGAGAAACCAGCCATTCCCGTACCTACTTTCGCTCCGTTGCGGCTTTGGTTGAGGTTGAGCTTGTAAGGAGGAGTCGTATAAATGTTAAACCAGTCGTGGATGGCATCCACATACGGGCTGCTCTCTATGTCGATGTCACATTTAGGCCAGTCCTGGTCTACAATGCAGTAGGGGTTCATGCCAAATTCCTTTTGGCAGTCTTCGTGGATACGCTGGAGAATATAGCAGAGTTTGCCTTTTAACCCTGGTCGCCAGTCCTCTTCTTTTTGTCCTCTTTTTACGAATCCGCATCCCCAGAAAAAAACAATGGGGCGTCCTTTGTATTTGATCCATTTATCTTTCGGAATCGTTTGAAAAGCAATCCGCAGGTCTCTGTCCCAAATATACTTGTAAATGGAATCCTGAAACTGTTTCTCGTCGTTCCATACGTCTATATTCATTAAAGGATAGAATTTGCGACCGGACTTTAGGTCGGCTTCCGTTCCCCCTTGCCAGTCGGCGTATCCGCGTCCGAGATCATGGTTGCGTGCCGCATCCCATGAGGCGGGGCAGTCGTCTATGACAGACAGTTTGAATTGGTTGTCTACGCCACGACGTTTCATGGCGTCCAGCAGTCCTTTGATTTGATGCGGATCACCGTGGTCTATATATTTTTCAGGATTCGGTTGCCAGCCTCGAAGGTCCATTCCTACGTAATCAATGCCGCTATAAGCGATTTCTTCCGCCATATTGTCCCACCATTCCTTTTCCATCATTTTTATATCGGAGAACAAATGCCGGTTGTAAGTCGTACTCTTATCATTTTCGTATGTCCTTTCTCCTTTTCGTAAATCTCCGGAATATCCAAACAGCGTACCCAGATAGAACTCCTTTTCGGGAACTTCCGGTTCCGGCGTATCTTCCGGAGGTGTCACCGGTGTCTCTTGTTCGGGCGGCGTATTATCCACTCCCTCATTGTTTTCGTCCGTACACCCGATAACCAGAGCCGTAGACAAAACAAACATCCATTTTACTGCATTCTTCATACTATTACTTGTGCTTTCATGAAACTTATATCATTGATTTAACGGCTACAAATATAAGTGGGGGCGCTTTACATTGCGATTAATTTCGGCTTAGCGGCGGTATTAATAATAAGATAACTTCGCCCTTTTCTGCAAATTTCCGCAAGAAACCCGCTTTTTAATCTAATCTTAATTGCTCATTAATATCCTCAAGGCTCTTTTTTTAATCACACCCTCCTACCTTTGCTTCAAAAACATATTGTACAACTTTTAATTTCTAGAATCATGAAAGCAAAAAGATTAACCGTTTTCGCTTTGAGTGTAACATTATTTATGGGAATGGCTTTTGCCGCAGTCGATAACAAGGAAAACAATGCTCCGCAGTCGGTCGCTACTGAAATAGACCGTACGGAATGGGAAGTGTCCGCTTCTAACTCTGCCAACAATCAGGGACCGGACAGAGCCGTAGATGAAGACATCGATTCGCGTTGGACATTGGGCAAATCACAAGAACCGGGTGATTGGTTTCTGGTTGACATGCAGACCTCACAGAAATTTGATATTATTGAACTGCAACAAGGTAAAAGTGCCAATGACTTTCCAAGATCTTATGAGATCTATATTTCTAAAGATAATAAGGAATGGGGTGAACCGATTGTAAAAGGCAAAGGCATGAGAGGAGATGCTACCATTATCGCACTTCCTACCACTGCTGAAGCCAGATTCGTAAAGATTGTCCAGACAGGTAATATCTCTACCTGGTGGAGTATTCACGAACTGATTATCAAGAAGAAATAAGGTAGATAGCTTTATATATAAGAAAGGAGTAACAGCTAAATGAAACGTTTTATTTCAATCCTTCTTCTCACGTCTTTACTCGTTGGAGGTAGTTGGCTGCGTGCTGACGTCCGGATGCCGTTGATTTTCGGCAATCACATGGTTTTGCAGCAAGACGGCAAACTATCCATCTGGGGATGGGCGGAATCCGGTGAAAAGGTGAAAGTCTCTTTTCTCGGACAGGAAGCAACAGCAGTTGCCGGTGCTGACGGTAAGTGGATGGTGAACCTGAAACCTGTGAAACAACAGAAAGAGGGCGCTACACTGACAGTGACGGGTAACAATGAATTGATTTTTACGGACGTATTGGTGGGAGATGTCTGGGTTGCCTCCGGACAGTCGAACATGGAGTGGGGACTTAAGCTAAAGAAAGACTATGCGGAAGATGTGGCTCAATCGGCGGATTCTTTACTACGTCTGTTCTTTGTTCCCAAAAACACTTCTTTAGAGCCGTTGACGAATATAGAGAAACCTAAAGGCACGGAAAATCCCCGGGTAGCAGCAAGATGGGTGCTTTGTAATCCAAAGAATCTGTTTGAGATTAACGGACAGGGCTTTTCTGCCGCCGCTTTTTATTTTGCCCGCGATATGCGTGCTGCCCGGAAATGTCCCGTCGGCATCATCCAGTCCGCATGGGGTGGAACGCGTGCGGAGGCTTGGACCAGCATTTCGGGATTAAAACAAGAGCCGAGCTTGAAACATTACGTAGACCGCTATGAGCAGAACGTAAAGAACAATCCAGAAATCATGCAGAATTTTGCGCAAAGAAAGCGCGAATTCGATATTGCTATCAGAGAGTGGAACCGGACAGTAGGCAAGGAATGGGACCAGGCGCAGAAGGAGTGGGCTGTTGAAGTGAAAAAGGCACAGAAGGAAGGCAGACAAGCTCCTCCCAAACCGGAACCAAGAACGAAACGCCCGTCAGACCCTCCCAAACCGAATGGTGGAAACAATGGACCGTCCAATCTGTTTAATGCCATGATTTCTCCGCTTATGCCATTGAGCATCAAAGGAGTGATCTGGTATCAGGGTGAGTTCAATTCCGGAGGTTCGGGTAAAGAATACGCTACTCTTTTCCCTCGTATGATTAAAGATTGGAGAGAAAAATGGGGGATTGGAGACTTCCCGTTCCTATTTGTGCAGTTGCCCAATTTCGGACCGGTGGACACGGAACCTTCCGCAGAAGGCGGTGGCTGGAGATGGGTGCGCGAAGGACAAGTGAAAGCGTTGGACTTGCCGAATACGGCAATGGCGACTACCATTGATATTGGTGACGTCATCGAGCTGCATCCGGCAGATAAATACGATGTAGGTCATCGGCTAGCGCTGGCTGCACGCCGTTTGGCACATAACGAAAAGATTGTAGGCATGGGGCCGCTTTATAAAGGGATGCAGGTGAAAGGAGATAAAATCATTATTGAATTTTCTAACCAGGGGAAGAAACTGGTGATGGGCACTTCGCCCTACGTACCTGCCGGTGCGTCAAAACCGGCTAAACCGACGAAGCTGACCGGATTTGGAATGGCGGGTAGCGACCAGAAGTTTTATTGGGCGGATGCTGTCATTCAGGGGAATAAAGTCGTAGTTTCCAGCGAGAAGGTAAAGGAACCCGTGGCGGTTCGTTATGGATTCTCCAACAGTCCGCTTTGCAATTTGTATAACGAGGCGGGATTGCCGGCGTCACCTTTCCGTACGGACAATTGGGAAAAGTAGTGGTAGATTGATTGTATTCGGGATGATACAATTGCTGATAAATGCGGCATTTTTGTCTTTCTCTGTATGCCGGGGAAGGCAAAAGTGCCGCATTTTGAGATATAGTTAGTGAAAAATTTGCTTATTTTGGATTTTTAAGCGAATATTGCATTAGATTTCCTCTACTGATGCTGCTATCAGGATATGATAATAGATATAGTACGTTAAATACACCAATGGGTTTATATATGAAAAAGCACACATTATTAATCATCGGTCTATTGGGAATAATAGGTGTTGTAAAGGCTGCCACCAATACAATAGATGAAATACGCGACTACGGATTACGTTTTAATTCCTATTCGGTGACAGAACCGGAACGAACCTCACTTTTTCTTGATAATTACGAACCATACGCTTTTAAGGACGAGTTGAAAGTGGAGTTTGACCTGCTGATACGTCCGGAAACGCTGTTTGGCCACGTGTTGACAGCCTGTACGGATGCCGGCAAATATGTTTATCAGTCGGTAGCCGTAGAAGGGAACAAATATTATCCCACTTTGGTGATAGAAGAGCAGCTTCACGAACTGGCATCAGAGATTAAATTGAACGAATGGCACAAGGTGTCCATTACCTTTCAGAAGAAAAACAATACGATTATTGCCGATTATGACGGCAAGGCATCTAAAATCACCTATCCGCTGGAAAGCGTAAAGACATTGCAGCTCTTTTTCGGAAGGCGGCAGGATGTGGTAGGAGAAATTGTTCCTATCGACTTGCGGGATGTGAAGATCGAGAAAGACGGAAAGCCATTCAGGCATTGGAAATTGAAACAACACGATCCGGACATCTGCTACGATGAATTGGCACATGCTCCAGCCACTGTCATCAATCCCCATTGGCTGCTCGACGAGCACCAGGAGTGGAATACGGTATTCACTGCAACGGGAAAAGACTTACTGGGAGCTACTTTCGACCCGAAGTCTTCTATCTTCTATCTGATTTCACGCAATGGCATACAGGCCTTTAATCCCCAAAACGAGCAAGAGTCCGCACTTCCGGTGAAGGGGGGATATCCTGCTATGGAAGCAATTAGTTATTTCTCATTCGATACTCTTTCCAACGAGATTGTGTCTTATAATCTGGCAAAGCAAACGATCTCCTCCTACTCATTTGATACGAACACATGGAGTGCTACGGAGAATAATTCCGAAAAACAACCTGCTCATATCAACCATTCTAGAATCTATTGTGAGGAAGATTCCTCTTTCTATATGTTCGGCGGGTATGGCTTCTACCGTTTCCATAATGATCTGTATCGGTTGAAACCGTCTGTTGGAAAATTGGAACAGCTTAAGTATACTCCTGCTATCCCCCCGCGTACGTTTGCCGCGGCAGGTATCGTAGGAAAGACATTGTATGTTTTTGGAGGACGGGGAAATGAATCCGGCAGGCAGGAAGTCCGTGCGCATGGCTATGCTGATTTATATGTGATTGATTTAAACACCGGCACTTCCCGTAAGGTGTGGACCTTGTCTGAAGAAATCGCTTCCAATATGTCGATGTCGGGCAATATGTACTATTCGCAAGAAGATTCAGCATTTTATGCGGCAATCTTTGCGTATGACCAGCGCATTGTGAAAGTTTCTTTGAAAGACTCCACTTGCACGATGATTTCGGGTGCTATCAATAATCGGGTGGATTGTTTGGAGAATGATATGCAAATCTGTTTTTCTCCTGCCACTCAAAGGGTGTTTGCGGTGATTGCCAAGACATTGAGAGATAAATCTCGCGGCATATATATTTATTCCATCAATCTTCCTTTGCTTAGCCAGTCAGAAATCAGACAGACGGCGGAGCCGGAAAAAACGGGTTCTTCAGTCGGAAGGGGCGGATATCTGGCAGTTGCGATGGTGATGCTGGTCCTGTTGGCCGGTGCCGTTCTGTTCTATTATAGAAAGAAGCGGTCGGGCAGTATGCGTATGCCCGTAGATGCAGACGGATTAACTATTAAGAATGACGTCTCTACAGATAAAAATGCCGTGGCGGAGGCTGTTCTGATGAAGAAAGAAGAACGAACGCCGGAGAAAGGCGAAACATTCCGTTTGGAGTATAAGGCGACGAAAACTTTCGACAGGGAAAAGTCTGCCATTTCCCTGTTAGGCTCATTTAATGTGTGGGATAAGGAAGGAAAGAACATCACATCCAAGTTTACTCCCCGATTGAAGAAACTATTGATTGTTCTGATTCTGTATGGACAAAAGAATAAGCAAGGCATTTTGATTAAGAAGCTGGACGAACTATTGTGGGGGGACAAGAATGACTCTTCGGTTCGTAACAATCGGAATGTGTCTTTGAGTGAATTGAGAGTGCTGATTTGCGAAATCGGAACGATTGAAGTGATTAACGATGGAGGTTTCCTGCGCATCGAGCTGGGAGATGATGTGTTCTGTGACTACATTACAGCTTGCAAACTGATCAACGACTTCCGGGAAAGTAAGGAAGGACAGACAGAAGAGATGATACCTGTCATACTGGAAGTGCTGCTATATGGAACTCTTCTTCCGAATACCGTTATCGATTGGCTGGATGGTTTTAAGGCGGATTATTCGACACTGGTCATCGACCTGCTGAATGACTTGCTGATTCGGGAAGAGGAAATGAAAAATTATAAATTGGCCTCCTCCATTGCTGATGTCATGTTCCTTCACGACTCTTTGAGCGAAGAGGCGCTTCATGCCAAATGCCGTTATTTGTGCATGGTCGGAAAGAAAAGCTTGGCGAAGAAAATCTACGACCGGTTTGCCAAGGATTATAGAGAAATATTGGGAGAGGAATATAAAAGCTCATTCCAGAGCTTGATAAATTAACCTCCGTATGGACGGTTCCCTTATCTAACATACAGATTATAAAAGGCTAACCCTTTAAGCATATAGACATATCCTGTCAATGTTTAAAGGGTTGCTTGTACCATATACCCATGTCGAACAGTACCACATGCCCATGTGGAGCAGTACGACATGCCCATGTGGAACTGTACGACATGGGTATGTGGTAGCTCCTGCCTCACCGAGGCTTATAGGCTATCCCTTAATGAAACATAGGCTACCTTTTAATGAACTATATCTTACTTCTTAATGAATGGCGGGATAGGTCTATATCTTTCATTTCCCTTATAAAAAGGAAAGAATTTCATTCTCAAACAATTAAAAGGCTTACTTAATAGCTTTTTAATAGTTCTCTTAATAATAAAAAAGTCGTTAATTTAATTGCTCCCTCCGTAATTTGCGCAAAGAAAAACATAGTATAAACTTATTATTTAAAATTATGAGAGACGCAATCTTGCAAATGATTTCTGACCGGATAAGCTATCCTCTGAAATTTTTGTTCTCAAGCATTTTGCTTCTATTGTTTATTGTGCCGGAGATAAAGGCGCAAGATCGAATACTGACAGGTACAGTATTCGATGACTCCAAAGAACCAATGATGGGAGTAACTGTAATGGATGCCAATACCAAACGTGGAACAGTTACCGATATTAATGGTAAGTACTCACTCAAGATTCCGGCTTCGACGATTGTCCAATTCTCTTTTATAGGGTATAAGACAAAAGCAGTCAATGTGTCCAAGACCATGAAGACATTGGATGTGACATTGGTAGAAGACGCCATCATGCTGGAACAAACCGTAGTAACCGCCATGGATATGCGCCGTGACGAGAAATCCCTTTCCACCGCTTTCCAGAAATTGGATGTGGAGGGAATGACCGAAAACCGTAATTCCGACTTTCTGGGCATGCTTTCCGGTAAAGTGGCGGGATTACAGGTGATTTCCAACGGTGCGGCGGGTTCCGCTTCCATCCGTATTCGCGGAACGAACTCTATCACGGGTAACAATGACCCGTTGTACGTTATCGACGGTATACCTATTATGAATAACTCCGGTATGACCGATAGCGGTATCGACTACGGTAATCCTGCCAACAGCCTGAATCCTGACAACATCGAAAGTATCGTTGTACTGAAAGGTGCCAACGCTGCCGCGCTTTACGGTTCGGACGCAGCCAACGGAGCCATCGTCATTACGACCAGAAAAGCGCAGCGGAAAAACGGAATGGGAATCTCTTTCTCGTCCAACTTCCAGTTGTCTTATCTTTACCAGTATCCGATGTACCAGAATGTGTATGGTTCCGGTAGCCTTTTCCGCTTGCAGGACCAAGCTTTCAATGTGGCGGGACGCGAAGTGGACTACGACCCGAACTTTGCTTGGGGTATCAACAAGATGAACAACAACAAGTACAACAACTACAGCTGGGGTGTTCCGATGATAGGAATGGAAGTGGTAGGACGAAACGGAGAGCTAAAGACCTACTCGCCACATTCGGATAACATCACGAGCATGTATGGCACGGCACACACGTGGACTAACACTGTGACCGTAGAAAAAAGGACGGAAGAGGCCGGTATGCGACTTGCTTATACCAATCTTACTTCCGATGATATTCTGAGCGGACTGAACGACATGACGCGCAATCAACTGAACCTGCACCTTGATTTCAAACCGGTGAAGTATTTCAATGTAGACCTGAATGCCAACTATCAGCACGAAAATACCAGAAACCGTACACACCGCAACAACTCGGAAATGAATCCGATTTATCTGATATCATCCATGCCCCGTGACATCTCTATCGAAGAGTTGACTCCCTGGAAGATGAGTGACGGAACAGCCGCATCGTTCAACGGATTCAGAAATCCTCTCTGGATGTTGAACGAATTGGCTAACCAGGACAAACGGCACGCCTTCCGCGGTGATGTGTCTCTGAACTTCCAACTCATGAAAGATTTGAAACTGCGAGTAAAAGCAGCTATTGATTATAATGCACGTAACGGATGGGAATTCCGCAACCTTTACACTCCCGGCGATTGGGACGGTCTGTACAAGGAATTTGTGGAAACGGCACGCAACTACAACTTTGAAGCTATGCTGAATTACAACAAGCATTGGAAGAAGTTCAACCTCGTAGCTATGTTGGGAGCAAGCATGCAGGACTATCAGTGGGAGAAACTGAATTCGGAGGTAGCCACCCTGCTCCATCCGGACATCCGCTCGCTGGGTAACAACGGTGCTAATATGAAAACCTATAAGGATTACAATGCCAAGAAGAAACAAGCCCTCTTCGGCACAGGAAGTTTGGGATATAATAATTTTATCTATCTCGACTTGACCGGACGTAACGACTGGTCGTCTTCACTGCCTGCTTCCAACTGGTCTTATTTCTATTATTCAATAGGTACGAGTTTCGTGCTGACGGAAGTATACAAGAAGATTCCGAAGAAGATTCTCTCTTACGCCAAGTTCAGAGCTTCTTTCGCATCGGTAGGTAACGATGCCGGATTCGATAACTTATTTGCCGGACTGAAATACGGCAATACCTACCTCGGCACCATGTCTTACTTTGAAAGTGAAGGCCGGAAACGGAATCCGCGCCTGAAACCGGAAAGCACCGCTTCCTGGGAATTCGGTACCGACTTGCGCTTCTGGGACAACCGGATTACGGTAGACTTCACCTATTATAATAAGACAACGAAAGACCAAATCGTAAATTCGGATGTAGACGGTATCAGCGGTTACTCTTCGGCTGTGCTCAATGCCGGTAAGGTGAGAAACTGGGGTACGGAACTTGCTATTGGCGTGACTCCCATCCGCAACAAGGATTTTGAATGGAAAGTGAATATTAACTGGGCGAAGAACAATTCCAAGATTCTGGAACTGAACAACGACGCCGAGTTCATGAAACTGGGTGGAACAGGTACTGCCGAACTTCGTCTGGTGAAAGGACACTCTTTCGGTTCTATCTTCGCAGGCGGTGCCAAACGTGATGAGAACGGCTACTATCTGGTGGATACGGAAGGACAGCGATATGAAGAAAAAGGCGTGTTCCTCGGTGATGTTTCTCCCAAATGGCTGGGCGGTGTGCGCACCACTTTCCGTTGGAGAGATTTGACGGCTTCTGTCCTGTTCGATATCAAAGTGGGTGGTAAAGTATGGTCGGGCTCTGCCGCACAGAGTACTATCAACGGTCTTTCTACCATGTCGATGGAAGGACGTGATGAATTTTGGTTCAGCCAGTGGGTGCTGAATGAGAACGATACGGAACGTGCCGGTTATCTGAATGCGCAGCATACTTCCAACGGGCAGGGCGTTTATCATGCGAATATGGATAAGGATCGTCCGAAAGGAGTCTGGATACCGAATGCCGTTTACAACAGTGGTAACTACAAAGGCGAAGTCTGTGAAATGTGGATTTCTCCGGAGAAATATTTCTGTCACCAGTCGGGTAGAAACGGCGGCATGTTCCTCTACGACGCTTCTTACGTGAAGTTGAGAGAGGTGTCTATCGGCTATAATTTCCCTCGTAAGATATTGAATAAGATAGGCTTCTTGCAGTCTATGAAAATCTCGGCGGTGGGACGTAACCTTGCTATCTTGCATCAGAACACGCCGGATGGAATCGATCCGGAAGCCACCATGTCCATCGGTAGTGCGCAAGGACTTGAAAACGGGTTCAACCTGCCTTCGGCAACCTACGGATTCGACTTGAAATTAACCTTTTAATTACGCATGACAATGAAAAAGTATATCTATCTGTTAGTATGCCTCACCCTGCTGGGGACGGTAAGCAACTCCTGCACCGACAGTTTTATGGAAACCAACCGGGATCCGAACAAATTGTACAGTGGTGATTTGCCGGCAGAAATGGTTTTCCCCGGTGTGGTTTATAAGACATTAAATTGCATGGCAGCCCTGAATTACAGATATTTCGCCTGGCAGTCCCGCTACATCACCTCTGTATTCAATGTAAGAGACCAGGACGATACGGGCGACAATTTCTACAACTTCTATAAGAATGCACTGAAAGACCTGAAACTGCTGGAAGATAACTATGTGGGGGTGGAAGGTTACACGAATACCGCCAATATCATCCTCGTATGGAAGGCTTATATCTATTCGGTGATGGCTTCCACTTGGGGAAGTGTGGCTATGGATGATGCCATCCGCGAGACTCCTGACGGGCAGTACCGTTACAATACCGAAATCGAGGTGAACCGTGCCGTACTGCAATGGCTGGGCAATGCGGTGAGCACATTCGACCCTGAAGGCGACAAGCTTTCTGCCGACCCGTTCTATCCCAGTACCGACGGAAGCAGCGATATTGAGAAGTGGCGTAAATTTGCCAATACGCTCCGGCTGGACGTGGCTATGCGCATGATGAATATGCAGAGCATCGACCCGAACGCATACCGCGAAGGGCAGAAACACATCGAAGCTGCTTTGAACTCGGTCAATAAGAATTACCTGATTTCTTCCGTAGAGGATATTGCCAAAGGCAGATGGGGAACGGATGTGAATGCGGACGCTTCTTACTACTACCGCACCATTTTGAAAGGATTTGAAGATCACACGACTTCAGGCTATGGTCTGTATCCTTCGCTCGACCAATATACGTATCTGTACTTGAAGTCTTTCAATGATCCGCGCCTGCTTAAGTATGCGCAGCCTGCCAGGAAAGAAGCAGACAAGGATTATCGGGTAAAGATCACCGATAACTTGATCGTCAACGGAAAGGTATGTTCGGTGACTTACCGCATCCCTTATCTGGTGAAACAACTTACCGGCGGTAATCCGTTCGGTCATGTGTCTCAGCAGTGGGAAGGCGCGACGGAAGAACAACGGAATCCGTATAGCAACCTGAACCCCGACGATGGGAAAAGCTACGCCTATATCAACCGTGACTTCCTGAAAAGTGACGCTACGTTCCCTATCCTTAACTGGGCGGATGCTTGCTTCATGCTGGCGGAAGTGCAACTCCGGAAAGACGAATGGGGCGTGAACGTTGCTCTTGACAAGGCAGCCCGCGATTATTACTATGACGGTGTCCGTGCTTCTATGGAAGAATATGGCGTAGAAGCCTCTGCCCGTGAGGAATATCTTGAACAGAACGGAATCAAGTGGGGAACAGACAGTAAGGACGAGAGGGGAAAACACCTTGGACTGTGCGAATACCACGGCTACTTCCGCGCTTTCATCTATGGAAAAGAGGGACAGGCGAACTGTACCCAACGTCCGACCACTTTGCCTGTACCGGCGATTGAGTACTCCATCAATCCGACACCGGAGAAATACGTCGGAAACTACGAAGGACGCGCAGCCATCACAGGCGGACTGGAACAAGTATGGAAACAACGTTTCCTGGCTGACTTCTGGAACGGACATGCGGCAACGGTACTGGAACACCGTACACGTATCATGAACTTCCCGCCTATCTTCTTTAATAATATTGACAATGAAGGCTCATACGGAAGAGTGGGATATTACCAGTGTGACTATGCTCCCGAACGCCAGACCTACCCGCTTTGGGAACTGACTTATAACCCGACTTGCTATGCGGAAGCTTGCCGTCAGGTTCAGCAGTACACCCAATTGCCGAATAGTGCACGCAGCGGTGACAACTACTACACGCCGCTTGCCATGTCTGCCAAGTATTATGGTATTGACAATGCACATAAGGATGCGTTGAAAGTATGGGAAAGTTTCCAGATGTTCTACCATGACGATATTCTTTACCGGTTCTACGGTACGGAGGTGAACGATGAATTCTATCGTAACGTCCGCCGTTACTATCCGCAATGTCCGAGTACGATTAACGGATTGAAGGAATACATCGACTTTGAGATACAAGAAAAATAAACAGTCTTTAAATAGATACAATCATGATGAAATATAAGAATTTAGCCTATTTTGCAATCGGAGCATTGCTGGCAGTCTCTTGTTCTGATGATGAAGGCGGCTCTGTGGACGATACGGAACTGGCAAGAGCGCAGAGAGAGATTGAGAAACTGGTGAATACCTCTCCGTCGGGAGAGTATGGCGTGGGTATCTTTTATCAGAAAGATACGTGGAATGGCGAGAATGATGCGAACCAACCCGCAAGTATGCAGTATAAACGGTTGACCGGGGAAACAAATGAATACGAGCTTTCTCCTAAACAGACGCCGATCACGCAAGAGAACGGCCTTTGGATTGTGAGCAAATATGCAGACAAACCGACAAGGGAGAATATTGCGACTTTTCAGTCGCAGATAGATGCGTGCGTTAACAATGGAATCGATTTCCTGGTGTTGCCGCCTATCGACTATGAAACCGGAACCAACTACCAATTGAGTTATGGAGATGAAAGATTATGTAGGGTGTTGACCGGACTCCGGGGAGTAGGCGGCAATGAATCTCCGGAAACAGGAGCGGAAGGTGACTACGTGAACCTGAAAGGATTGCAATATGCTTATACAATCAATTTGGGCGGTAGTGTTTCTACGGATAGACCGTGGGTGAGAAAAGAGGAAGACGGTACGGTACATGATGCCATACGGTTAAACTACAGTACTCGCATTGACGTGGAAGCCGCTGAAGAGTACATACCAGCCCGTGGAATATACTGGACACGTTTGCGCCAACTTGAGGATCTATGCGAAGCCATCCGGGAGAAATTCGAAGAACCGGGATATTATAGAGTGAACGGAAAGCCGTTCGTCATGCTTTATGACGCGCATCGGTTGTATGCGAATGATTCTCGTGCGCTGTATGCTAAGATGCGGGAGTGGTTGGGCGATGTTTATCTGGTGGCTAAAAACGGAGATGCATGGTGTCCGCCGGCACGTTATGAGGATTTCTTTATCAACGGTGGCGTAGACGCCATCACCAATCAGCCGATGTATGCCGGAATGCAGTGGGGGCAGTATCCCATCATTCATGAGTGTATGTATCTGAACTGGGAATATTCGCGCGATTTCTGGTGGAACAGACTGGGTATTGATTTTATTCCTACCGGAGAGGTGGCTTTCAATAAATGGGTGCGTGAAGCAAATACTCGTGACCCGTTGATGCAGCGTGATGAGGCGAACTTCCGTAAGATGTGCTCCATCATGAGAGGGATGACAGGACGCAGCCGGATTATGTTGATGCACTCGCTGAACGACTACAGATTCGATGCCTTCCTTGAGCCTACATTGGAAGATGGGGACAAGTATCTGAAAATAGTGAAGGAACAATTTAATAAGTAACTTTTGATAAATTAAATAACTAAAAGATTATCTATGATGAACAAGAAGTTTTTAAATGCGATTCTCTGCGGAACTTTACTACTTTCGGCAGGAACATTCTCATCATGCAAGGATTATGATGATGACATTGATACACTGCAAAAGCAGATGACGGAAGTGCAGGCTGCTACCAAGAAATTGCAGGAACAGGTGGAAGACGCTATCACCAATGGCAAATGGATTGACCGTGTGTCTATCGATGAGAATATGGATTATGTGTTGCAATTGACGAATAAGAGTGGCGAACCTCAGACAATTACGATTCCTCATGAGGGTGCTTCTACCATTCATTATTTCAGAGTGGGCGATGAGCAAGCTTCCGAAGGAGAAGGAGCTTCGGGACAGAAAGTTTGGAAACATAGCACGAACGGTCAGGATTGGGAAGATGCAAGAAACGGAGTGACGCAAGAGGTTATTCCTTACGATGCGGAAAATGCAAATCTGGAAAGTATCCAGTTTGAATCAGACGCTAATGCTACTTATATTAAGATTGGTGATGCTAGGACTAACATCAAGGCTGCTGCCACTAACCCACTTGTAGCCATAGATGAGCACAATGAAATTCTGGTGGTGAAAATCGGACAACTAAACTACGTGTTACTGATGAAAGATTCTATCTTCCGTGGTTTGAACTCGGTACAGTATCGTTCAATGCAGGCCTTTAATGACTGTCTGGTAGCTGTAACGTTGACACAAGACGGATCGGAAGAAAGATTCTCAGCACCGGCGCTTGCACAGTTCAGAGTATTGCCGGCTAAGAAATTCGATGTAGCGAAGGCTTCTTTTGTTTGCCAGGATTTGCATCCGGTAACCCGTGCTGATGGTCCTACATTGACTGCGGGAAAAGCAGAAGTGGATGATGACGGTATTTTGAAACTGCATTTAATGCCGTCTGACTTTACGTCCGGACAATATTATAAAGCGGTGCTGGATGTGACTGTGAACAGATATACCGTTACTTCTGATTACTTTACTGTGAAAACGGAGACCCATGATATTGCAAATGCAATTTGGTTCTGCGCAGATGGAGACACAAAGGGGAAGAGCGAGAGTGAGCCAATTATATTCAATAGAACAGGCAAGTACCTTTTGAATAACATCAACAATGGTCTTGATATAGAAAATAATGGTGAAAAGATTTCCAAATCATTCGAGGAACTTGGCTTTACTACGAGAACGACTTATACGCCTAGTGAGGGCTTTACACTTAATAAGGAAGAAGAGCCTAGAATTTTCCTCACACGTAAGACAGGAATTACTGAGGATAAATGCACAGTAGAGGTAAAAACCGAGATAATGGATGGCGAAACTGTTAAGATGACAGTAAAAAGTAATGTATACTTCGAGACTCAAACAACTGATATTGCTGTGGTGGCAGTAGATGACCAAAGTCTTGAACAACTCGAATCCTTGTATGGAAGAGAAACACAAAACATTGAGTTGAAAAAAGAACTGGTTGAGGATTATTGGGATAAGATCAAAGAGGTTATGGTTGCAAGTGGTGGAGTTTTACCGTTGAAATACCTCAAAGAAGACGGAATTAATTATGTATATCCGACCGGTAAAGCTGATGATATCTATTTGAAATTTGAAGGTGAAGGTGAGGATGAGAAGTTGTATTTACACATCGAACCGAAAGCTACATTCGCTGAAGGTGTTGGAATCAGGGATCTATATGCAATGGAACCAAGAGGCAAAAGCGAACCTCTGAATATTGATGAGGTGAGTATGAAGTCATTATATATCCCCAGAGTACATGTAGAATATGTACAAACTCAGCTTGGTGAGTTGGTAGCTGGAGCTAGAGAAGGTGATGGAAACGATTATTACTTTATCTTCAATGATGACAGAGGTAGAAAGCCAATTTCTAACCAGCTATGTAAGATGTTTATTGCACAAAAAGATGCCCAAGGATATCCGTTGTACCAGATTGAACTTCGCAAAGTATTTAATATCAAACCGAAAGATTTGCCTGTTAAGTTCTCATTCTGTAAGAAACAAGATAATCTACAAGTAAGTTGTGAAGAGTCTGATGTGGTGAAGAAATTATCTCTCAAATCAAATAGTAATCATACTCTGACTATTGATGCTAATGATGTACTCAAGTTGACTCAAGGTACAAATTTGGAACAGTGGAACGTGAATAAAACGGATAAGAATGCTACAAATCCTGAATATAGACGCGATGGTATAATGATACAGATAGAATTAGATGATGAGGAAGTAGCGAAGCAATCTGTGGAACAAAAGTGGTTTTTCTATGACCCTGTTAGGTATCCATTGGGTATGTACTTAACTGCGATGTTTGAAAACTCGAATGACTCCTATTGGGAAAAACGCCCTGCAGTGGCCAGAGGTAAAGAGCTTACCTATACTCAAGCTAAAACTTATGGAGCGATAGATAGTGAAGGAAACCTTGTCCCTTACAAACTGATTCCTGCTTACTATAAAGAAAGTACAGTAAATACACAGAATATACCTATTCCTCAATTTATAGTCAAGGACTATCTGAAAAACCTTGCTATTGTAGAGTATGATGAGAATACGGGTGCATATAAGGAGATAGAAGGTGCTGAATATTACCGTGGACAAAATGGTAATGGTCTTGTCTTGACTGCTCAGAATATTTACCATAATTCGAAAGGCGGTACTGATATCAAAGGTACTTATACGAGTAACACGAATTTTAATAATACCAAATGGAAAGACTCCCCCCTTCCATCAATTGATAACTTTATGAATGATGAAGCTTTCAAGGGAGGTGACGTTGTTTATTTCAAATTCGATATGCGTTACGAAACTATTTATGATGATAATGCTCAGATCTTTGGGGATATGTGGTTGAAAGTTACAAAGAAAGAAGATGGTACACTGGAATAATACTAGTAGAAGGTCTGACTAGGAATTATTAATCTAAGAAAGCATTTTATTCAATATGGAAGATTTCCTATTCCCATATTCAATGAAATGCTTTCCCTCTTATCTTTTTGACATTTCGACAACTAGTTTTAATTTAATAATCAAAGAGTGATCATAGAAACATGAAGAACTTTAAATTGATTGCCGGAACTTGTCTCGCTTTATTCTGTTTCGGAACGAACGGAGCCATGGCAGACAACGATCCCCAGAAACAAGGTGAAAAGAAAAAACCGGAAATGTATCTGCATTTTATTATGGACGGACAAAGTCTCTCTACGGGACACCAGTCTTATCCGACACTTTCTACCGAAAACGTGCCGGGAAATTATATGATTAGCAACCAAGTATGGATTAACTACGGAAACCTGCGTCGCAAACAGCTGAAACCGCTGGTAGGAAACATAGCGTTGCCTTTCCGCCAAGGGAATGATGTCATGAGCCGCTCTGCCGGAACATTTGCCGAATCTCCGCTGATTGGTGCAGTGAACCACGTCCGTATGCAAGCACCGAAACTGGATAAGATTGTTGCTACTTCCGTGGGATATAGCGGTGCATCGGTAGAGGAATTATCGAAAGAATCGGAAACACGTACGCACTACAAGGACTTTGAAACGGCTGTCTCTTTTGCTTCACAGATTATGGAGAAGCGTGGAGACCGCATACAGTGCCCAGTCATCTTCTGGATGCAGGGGGAATTCAACTACGGAACGCCGAATCCGGAGAAAGGATTGAAGAAGAATGAGCCTAACACGCTGGACAGACAGGAATATAAGCGCCTGATGCTTAACCTGAAAAACAATATGCAGAATGAAGTGGTGGAGAAATACGGTCAGAAGAAAAAGCCGGTATGGATCACGTATCAGACCGGAGCACAATATATGCGCGATACGCTTGCCATCTCTATGGCTCAACTCGAAGCTTCCAACGAAAATGCAGACGTGATCTGCGCAGGTCCCGTCTATCCAATGACCGACCGCGGCGGACATCTTGACGCGAATGGCTATCGTTGGTTCGGCGAAATGCTGGGAAAGGTATATTATCAGACACAGGTGAAAGGGAAGGAGTTCAAACCGTTGCAACCGCAAGAGATTCAGCTTGACCGGGCGGCTAAACAGATTCGCATCAAGTTCCACGTACCCGTACCGCCATTGGCGCTCGACGTAAACACATTGCCCAAAATCCGTGACTATGGTTTCGAAGTTTATCTGGACAAAGCTCGCTCAGAAAACCGGGTGAACATCACTGATGTAAAACTTGACAAGAAAGATATGGTCGTGCTGACCTGCGACAAACCGTTGGAAGGGGACGTGCTTATCATGTATGCCGGTTCCGGTTCACGCATCGAAAATCAGCCGGAAGGTCTGAACCATCTGCAAGGACACGGCAACCTGCGCGACAGTGACCCTGCCAAAGGCTTCTACAAATACATCGACCTCGACGGCAAAAACGCCGACGGAACTTTCATCTATCCGCGCGAAAAGTTTGAATCCCGTCTGCGTCCTGATTACGAACCGAAAGATGCTTCGGGCAAAGTAATCTACAACCAAAACTATCCATTATATAATTTCTGCGTCGGTTTCTATTATAAGTTGGCAACCGGAGTAGATAAACTGCGTATTCTATAAATAGTTTCTATATTATTCACTTTTAAAGTTTTATTTGTTATGAAGACGAGAATGATTTTAGCTACAATGGCATTGTTCCTTTCCATGGGAATGGCACAAGCAGACGTAAGAGACAATGGCGATCTTGATCGCAGCGAATGGGAAATAACTACTTACTCTCCGAAGGGGAAAGCCGACAATGCATTAGACGATGACGAGTCGACAAGATGGACTTCCGGTATCTTCCAGGAAAAAGGTGACTGGGTTGTTGTTGACATGCAGACTGCACAGAAGTTCAATGAAATAGAACTGTTTCAGGGGACAAGTGTTCGTGACTATCCGCGTGGTTATGAGATCTATGTCTCTAAAGACGGTGAAAACTGGGGTGAAGCTATCCTGAAAGGCGTAGGTACGGAAGGTGAGAAAACTGTTATCAAGTTGCCGAAAGCCGCTAACTCCAGATTCTTGAAGATTGTGCAGACTGGTGTTGCCAAGAATTGGTGGTCTATCCACGAATTGTATATCAGAAACGTGAAATAATAGCACGTCTGTTCAATGAATGACGGACAGAATTAACTGCACATTTTTATGAAACTGAAAGCTCTTTATTTACTGAGTGCGCTCCTTTTGGGAGCGTATTCTTCTTCTGCCAAAGTTACTCTTCCTGCCATTATGGGGGATAACATGGTGTTGCAGCAGCAAAGCAAGGTCAATTTGTGGGGGAAAGCCGCTCCATCCAAGCAGATTGTCGTGAAAACTTCTTGGGATAAACAATCTTACACAGTATCGGCTGATATGGACGGCAACTGGAAAGTGAAAGTACAGACTCCCGCCGCCGGAGGTCCTTACGAAATTTCATTTAATGACGGTGAAACGGTGCGGCTGAAAAATGTCCTGATTGGAGAGGTCTGGTATTGCTCCGGACAGTCGAACATGGAAATGCCGATGAAAGGGTTTGACCGGCAACCTGTGGAAGGAGCATTGGATGTGATATTGGCAGCCAAGGAAACGACTCCCATTCATGTTTTCACTGTAAGACACGCGTTCTCGTGCTCTCCATTAGAGAAGTGCAACGGCTCATGGAAAACCAATACGCCGGAGAATGTAGTAAATGCCAGTGCGACTGCTTACTTCTTTGCCCGCTATCTGAACGAGATACTGGGAGTTCCCGTGGGACTCATCGTTGCCGAATACGGGGGTACAAAGATTCAGACGTGGATGCCGGAAGACGCCATCCGCCCGTATGAGAATGAGAAGAATCTCAAGCATCTGGGCACGAATGATAAAGACCGGTTGCACGACAAAGCATGTACGCTCTACAATGCAATGGTGGCTCCTATCACTTCTTACGGAATAAAAGGGATGTTGTGGTATCAGGGGGAAAGCAACCGCACGCAGCCCGAATTGTATGAGAAACTGCAAGAGGCCTTTGTGAAAGGGATGCGCGGCAAGTTTGATTGTGGTGAGTTCCCGTTCTACTATGTACAGATTGCACCGTTCAGATATGACGGCAGTGACAAAACGTCGTCGGCTGTCTTTCGTGAGGTACAGGCAAAGCTGATGAAGCAGGTTCCTAATTGTGGGATGGCAGTTACATTGGACATCGGTGACGAAACAGGTATTCATCCGCGCAAAAAGTGCGAGGTAGGCAAACGGCTGGCATATTGGGCGTTGGCAAAGACATACGGCAAGAATCCGTTCAGTTGTTCCGGCCCTATATACAAGTCTATGCAAGTGGAAGGCAAAAAGGTGTATCTGCATTTCGACAATGCGCCCGGTGGGGTGGCTCCATTGGAAACACCGCTCGACGGTTTTGAAGTGGCAGGCAGCGACCGCAAGTTTTATCCGGCACGTGCCATTGTAGAAGCGGGTAAGGGCTTGCTTTCCGTCACTTCGGATAAAGTGCCGGAGCCCGTAGCGGTGCGTTATGGCTATCGCAATTATGTGAAGGGTTCTTTGTTCGATGTGTATGGAAATCCTGCTGCCTCTTTCCGCACGGATGATTGGGAGCAGTGACGGATGGAAAAGCAGAGCCGAATCTTCTTATGTGCTTCTGTCTAAAAGATTTAGTTCATTTCTTGTCAGATTCGAATAAAAACGACTATTTTTGTTCATCTAATCAATCATCTTACGCTTATGTCATCAACTGCATTAAAAGAAGTTTATATAGATCCTCGAACCGATTTCGGTTTTAAATACCTTTTCGGCACGCCTATGAACAAGGACTTGTTGATTGGTTTTCTAAACGCTCTTTTTCACGGCACGCACACCATCACCGACCTCACCTATCTGAACGGCGAACAATTGGGTATCCGTAAGGAAGACCGTCGTGCCATCTTTGATGTATATTGTGAGACCGAAAACGGAGAGAAGTTTATTGTAGAAATGCAGAATGTATTCCAGCAGTTTATCAAAGACCGTAGCGTTTACTATTCCACTTTTCCTATCCGCGAACAGGCACAGCGTGGCGAGTGGGACTTCCGTCTGGAAGCCGTCTATACAGTAGGTATATTGAATTTTGTGTTTGACGAGGACAAGAATTCCAAGGAGTATTACCACCATGAGGTAAAGTTGATGGATGTGAATACGAAGAAAGTCTTCTACGATAAACTCACATTTATTTATCTTGAACTTCCTAAGTTTACCAAAGCGGAACACGAACTGGAAACAATCTTTGAGAAATGGGTATTTGTGTTAAAGAATCTCTCCCGTCTGTTGACACGTCCGGCGGCTTTGCAGGAACGTGTTTTCAACCGGCTGTTCGAGGCTGCGTCGATAGCTCGTTTTACCCCCAAGCAGTTGCGCGAATATGAAGATAGCGTAAAGGCGTATCGGGATATCGTGAATGCTGTGAATACGGCTCGAATGGAAGGACATGAAGAAGGATGGGAAAAAGGACGTGAAGAAGGATTGGAAAAAGGCTTGGAAAAAGGACGTGAAGAAGAACGTGTTGGAATAGCCCGAGCTTTGAAATCGATGGGGTTGGATATTTCCGCCATTCATAAAGCTACCGGGCTGACTCCCGAAGAAATCCAAAAGCTATAACTGCCATTCTCTGATGATATATTGTTCCATCCCATTCGCACCGTTATAAATCAATTAATCTTCAGGTATAAAAAAAGAGACTATGAGGGGATTTGATTTCTCATAGTCTCTTTTTTAATAGTTGGGTTGAAAGTTATTTTTTCTTTTCTTCTTTCTTCTCTTCAGTTTTTCCTGCTACGGGCTTTTCTTCTGTCTTGCTATCCGGATTGATAATCCCTTTTACAGTCTCTCCGATAGGCAACTTATCCAATACTCCGAGACTGGGGGCAACTGTTTTCACCAATGTATTCAGGAAATTGCTTGTACCTCCGTTTCCTCCATCGAATACGGTGATGTTTCCTAAATTCATGTGTTCGAACGCTTTCACTTGTTCGCCGGCAATTTCCTTCCACTGATCCACCATCTTGTATTGGATAGCGATAGCCGGATTCGATTCGGCTGCTCTTACCATAGCTTCAAAACCTTCTGCTTCGGCAAGCAATGATTTCTTCTTACCTTCCGCTTCTGCTTCCAGTTTCAACTGAATCGCTTTGGCTTCTGCTTCCGCTTGTGCCAGCGTTGCTTTTGCGCGTGCTTCCGCTTCACGAGTGATTTTTTCAGCAATGGCATTTGCCTGAAGAATAGCTTCTTGTCTGGCTATCTCGGCAGGAACAATCTTTTCCGCTTTTAATGAAGATTCCACCTTACGGGCTTTAGCCTCTTCTACTTCTTTTTGTGCAGTTTCGCGGGCAGTCTGTACGGCAGCTTCTGATTTAGCAGCGGCTTCACCGGCTTGCTTGTCGGCATTAGCTTGCGTTACGGCTAGTTCGGCGTTGGACAGAGCTACCTCTTTCTGTGCGTCATTTCGTCCGATGGCAGCTTTCTTGGCAGCTTCCGCCTGTTTGATTTCCATATCTGAGTTCAGTTCGGCAACACGGCTTTCCTTTTCGGTATTTGCCTGTTCGATACGGATATTCTTTTCAGCTTCGGCTTTTGCTACTTGTGCTTCTTTTTCTGCATTGGCGATGGCTACTTGGGAAATTCTGTCCTTATCTGCATTTGCAACGGAGATTTCCTGTAGTTTCTTTGTTTCTGCGATAGCTATATCTTGGTCTTTGCGGGTTTCCGCAACTTTTGTTTCGCGTTCCTTAATCTGATTGGCAATCTTGATAGCACCCAGTTTCTCTTGCTCTTCGATGTTGGCTTGTGCTTCGTTCAGTGCTTTACTTTCGGCTTCTTTACCTAAGTTGACAATGTAGTTGGCAGCATCGCGAATGTCACTGATGTTGATATTCATCAGATACAAACCGAATTTGCGAAGTTCCGTATCAATATTGTCTTTTACTTTAGAGAGGAATTTATCCCGGTCGGAATTCAATTCTTCAATGGTCATGTCGGCAATAACCAGACGCATCTGACCGTAAACTACATCTGTAATCAGATTCTGTTTGTCGTCCATTGTCAGACCCAGCATACGTTCGGCTGCATTTTGCATGACCTCCGGGTCGGTACTGATAGCTACAGTGATGGTAGTCGGTACATCCACACGGATATTCTGTGCAGACAGTGCACCGGTCAGTTTACAGTCAATCTGCATCGGTTTCATTGACAGGAATTCATATCCTTGGATGATCGGCCATACAAAAGCAGCTCCACCATGGTATAACTTCGCGGATTTCTTCTCTCTTCCCGTTTTACCGTATACAACGAGGACTTCGTCACTCTTACATTTGCGGTAACGTGAAAGAATACCGATGAAAGTGAGCAGGATGACCGCTACTAATATAGCAGCCATAATCAACATTTCTTGTGTCATAAATTAGAGTATTTTGAATAGTTATTGAATGAATAGCGTTCCGTCCTGATATCGGGTGATAACCGTATGGTCTCCCGTTTGATAGGTCTTTCCCGATTCGGAGATTACGTCCACTTCGCGCATTGCTCCATCCCGTTTAGTCTGTACGGTGTATCTGCCGTCATTTTGCTTGAAATAGATTGTGCATTCGCGCCCAACCAACTGTTCTGTCTGTTCGGAGCGGTTTATTTGTTGCAGTTGATAAGCTTTCTTGTAGAGAAACCAGACAGCGAATACGAAAAAGAGTCCTATCAGGATGGCGATGACATAGCTCTGGATCTCTGTGTTTCCGGCTAAATACATATACCAGCCGAATCCGACTCCGAAATGAGTGAGTCCCTTGAAAGAAACTACGCTGCCGATATCTGTGTCTACATCTGTGTCTGCATCAAAGTCTCCGAAAAAGATGGATAGAATGAATTGGATGACGAATATACCCGTTGTTACAAGGGCGATAATAAAGAATATGGCATTACTCATAATGTTGAGATATTAATGAATTATGGTTATTTATCTTCCAAATATACGGTTTTGTATGAATTATACAAAGATAAATGGATTAAAATCAGATGACTGTATCCTTTAGCCATTTGCCGAAGAAACGGTCGTAGACGATATAGCCTTCCGGAGTATTATATAATAGTTCTTTATTTAATAAAGATTTTAATGCTACATTTACGCTACTGGGAGTTTTTAAGTGATATTTCTTGAGAAAATCATTGGCATTGATACTCTTGACTACTCCCTCGGTAGCCACAGCTTTCAGCAGGTCTATTTGATTATTGGTCAGCAGGGTTAGATTACTTTGGTAGATCGTTTCCAGTTCATCTAAAATGTCGCTGACGCAATCATCTACCAGATTGTCTGTAATCTTCGGGGCTTTCTTTTCGTAGAGTCGGTTCAGGATGCTTTGTATATACCAGGTATGTCCGTTTTCCAGATGGTACAAATATGAAAAGGTCTCCTTTGGCAAGTCTTGTTTTTCTTTGGTAAAGAAACTCTGCGCAAAGGAATAATATTTCTCTTCCGGTATTTCTTTCAAAACGATGATTTGGGTGCTTTGATAAAAGGGACGTTTGGCAGAAGCGAACATCTCCTCCATCACGTGCTTCTTGCTACCGGAAAAGATGAAATGGACATTAGGCATGAACTGGATATGGGAACGTAACAATGCTTCTATACCTTTTTCCGGGTATTCCATGATTTGCTGAAACTCGTCGATAGCGAGATAACATCTTTTTCGGGAAGCGGTCATATAGTCGAAGATTTCCTTGAGGGTTTGTTCGGCACGCTCGGGAATGAAGTCCAGACTGACCGTGGGCATTCCGCTTCTTTCGTCTGCGCTGATTATAGGGCGGCAGGATTTAAAGAAGCCTGTCATTTGCCGTAGGATCGTTTGTGATAGGGTATCCAATTCGCCTAGAACAGTTTTGGCAAGTAGCTGGATAAATGCTTTCAGGTCGCGGGTTGAATAAATATCCATATAGAAGTAAGCTGCTTCTTGCTCCTGTTCTCTCTTCATCTGGTAAAAAACGTTTTTGATGAGTCCGGTCTTTCCCATACGTCTTGGGGCTATTAATGTCAGATTACGTTCATTCTGAAGGGCGGAAATAATCTTTTCCGTTTCTTTCTCCCGGTCGCAGAAGTATGTCGGGTCGATATAGCCGTATACTAAGAAAGGATTGTTGGGTTTCATGGCAATTACATCTTTTACGTTACACATTTTGTGTAACACAAAGAACGTAATAAATTCTCAGATATCCAAGAACAAAGTGCTTACAAACAAAAAAATGACTACTTTTGCACACGAAAACCCTAAAAAAGGAATCAAGCGTGCAAAGGTATTTTATTTATTTGGCTTATGATGGAACCAACTATCACGGTTGGCAGATACAACCTAATGGCAGTAGTGTGCAGGAATGTCTGATGAAGGCACTTTCTACTTTTCTGCGTCGGGAGGTAGAAGTGGTTGGTGCGGGACGTACGGATGCCGGAGTGCATGCCTCGTTGATGGTAGCTCATTTTGATTATGGAGACGATGAAGGTATGCCGGAAGGATTAGATACCGTTTTAGTTGCTGATAAATTGAATCGTTTACTTCCTCCTGATATATCGGTATATCGTGTCTGTCGCGTCAGACCGGATGCACATGCACGCTTTGATGCGACTGCCCGTACTTATAAGTATTATGTGACGACCGCTAAGTATCCTTTCAATCGTCAATATCGTTGCCGGATTTATGGTCCGTTGGATTATGAACGGATGAATGAGGCGGCACGGACACTGCTTGAATATACCGACTTTACAAGTTTCAGTAAACTGCATACGGATGTAAAAACCAATATCTGTCATATTACTCATGCCGAATGGACTCAGGAAGAGGACGCAACATGGGTATTTACCATTCGTGCCGACCGTTTTCTGCGGAATATGGTCCGGGCAATTGTAGGAACTTTGCTTGAAGTGGGACGGGGAAAACTGACAATAGAAGGCTTCCGTCGGATTATCGAACAGCAGGATCGTTGCAAAGCCGGAACATCAGTTCCCGGTCAGGCTCTGTTTCTCGTCAATGTGGAATACCCTGAAAACATATTCAACTATAGTAATTTGTAATTAGTAATTCGTAATTATTGCCATGTGGTTATTACTTGCTTTTCTCTCGGCTACGTTGCTAGGATTTTATGATGTATTCAAGAAGCAATCATTGAAAGATAATGCAGTGCTTCCTGTTTTGTTTCTGAACACTTTTTTTTCCAGTCTTATCTTCTTGCCGTTTATTTTAATATCTGCATTCAAACCGGAAGCGTTGGGAGGAACGATATTCAACGTTCCTCTCGCCGGATGGGAACAGCATAAGTACATCATTATCAAGTCGTTCATCGTACTGTCCTCGTGGATATTCGGATATTTCGGAATGAAACATTTGCCCATAACCATTGTGGGACCGATCAATGCTACCCGTCCGGTGATGGTACTCGTGGGTGCTATGCTGGTATTCGGTGAACGATTGAATCTCTATCAATGGATCGGTGTGATGTTGGCCATTGCCTCTTTCTTTATGTTGAGCCGTTCAGGAAAGAAAGAAGGAATTGATTTTAAGCATAACAAATGGATCTTTTTTATTGTACTGGCTGCCATTACAGGTGCTATCAGCGGATTGTATGACAAGTATCTGATGAAGTCTCTGAATCCGATGCTGGTACAATCCTGGTATAATGTTTATCAGGTGTTTATTATGTGTCCTATTCTGTTATTGCTTTGGTGGCCTAAAAGAAAGTCTACCACCCCGTTTCGCTGGGACTGGACGATTATCCTGATCTCCATTTTCCTTTCTGCTGCCGATTTTGTTTACTTTTACGCATTAAGTTACGACGATTCGATGATTTCTATTGTTTCGATGGTTCGTCGGGGAAGTGTGGTTGTTTCTTTCACTTTCGGTGCGCTTTTCTTCCGTGAAAAGAATTTAAAAAGCAAAGCGATTGACCTTATACTAGTGTTAATCGGAATGATATTCTTATATTTGGGGACTAAATAAGATAAATATGAAAATAAATAAATTAGCAGTCGCTATCTTTTTTTCTGTTGCCGGGAGCATTTCTATGACTTCTCTTCAGGCGCAAGAAGCTAAAACCGTATTTGTGAATATGCCGGATTCTTTGAGTCCTCTGCTGACCAAAGTAAATCGTGAAGACTGTATCGACTTTCTGGAAAGTAAGATGAGGGCACAGGTAGAGAACCGATTCGGTAAGAAATCGGAAATGACGGATTTAAGTAAAGACTATATCCGTATGCAGATGTCTCCACAGACTACGTGGCAAATGAAATTATTAGCGTTGAACGATACGACGAATATTATTTGTACTATTTCTACGGCTTGCGCTCCTGCTTGCGACAGCCGTATTCACTTTTATACTACCGACTGGCAACCGCTTGCAGCTTCTCAGTTTGTCACTTTACCGATATTGAACGATTTCCTGAATACTCCGGAACCGACAGCTGTTTATGAATTTGATGAGGCTAGCCGTCCGGCAGATATGCTACTGATGAAAGCTGACTTTAATAAAGAGAATACAGAGCTGACCGTTACATTGACCACTCCCGATTATATGTCAAAAGAAACGGCAGAGAAATTGAAGCCGTTTCTCCGCCGTCCTATTGTTTATCGCTGGGAGAATGGAGCTTTTACCAGGTAAACTCTCCACTCTCAATTCTCCACTCTCAACTTTTTAAGCATTCGTTGATGAATTCCACCATTTCCGGTGTGTGAGCTTCTACGCTTTGCAATAACTTGAATTGTGCTTTGGTGCGAACCAAGTTATGTTCGGGATATTTAATCTTATAGTAAGTATCTCCATTGATGTAATCAGCCAAGAACCGTACACACTGCATATAAGGGAATAGTGCGGCTGCATAAGGAAGATTCTCGATCTCTATCGGAGTCAGGAATGACTTGGCGCCTTCCAGATAGCCTTTTGTAAATGCCTTGAATATTTCCATATTGAAGTTGACACGATCCAAATCCTTGTCGTCCTCGTCACCCGTATTAGCTCCCGTACGGAGGAAATCACCGTAGTCAGAGAAGATAAAGCTGGGCATTACCGTATCCAAATCAATGACACATAACACTTTGCCATCTTCGTCGAACATCATATTATTAACTTTCGTATCGCAATGGCAGACTCGTTTGGGGAGTTTCCCTTCCCGATACAGACGTTCCGCTTTACACATTTCGTCTGCACGTTTTTCTATTTCATCCAGATAGTACTGTACTTCTGCCACTCTTCCGGCCGCATTCGCAGCAACAGCGTCACGAAGTTGTTTGAGACGGAACTCCATGTTGTGGAAGTCGGGAATCGTTTCTCCCAGTGTTTCCGGAATATCGGCTAGCATAGCCTGGAAATTGCCGAATGCTTTTCCGGCATAATTTGAATATTCGGGATTGACCGTCTCGTAGGTCTTTGCACGTGGGATGAATACCATCACACGCCAGTAACTTTCACCGTCGAACCAATATGTCTTGCCTTCTTCCGTTTCGAGGAAGTTCAACACCTTGCGGTCAATATCCGCTTCGCCTGCTTCTGTCAGTTTTTTGCGTATATGTCCTGTAACGGCGGATATATTTGCTTGAAGCATTTCTACATTCTGAAAGATAGCATGATTGATGCGTTGCAGGACATAGTCGGGGGCATCTACCTCTTTGGTGTTTACTTTATAGGTGTCGTTGATAAGTCCTGTTCCTAAAGGCTTGATCTCTTCTACTGTGCCTTGAACTTTGAATTTAGCTACAATGCCAGATAAATCTTTCATGGGTCTTTTCTTTAAAAATTTATACTAAGGTTATCGATAATCATATTTAGCGGCTTCATTGGCCTGACCGGGAGAACGGACGGGGACGAGTGTGAATCCCCAATTGTATTCGCGATTGGCCGGAATCTGATAGATTGGTTCCGGACGTGATCCCCAACTGTCATAGCCACCCACGCCTTGTTGCTTCATATCCACACATACTTCCACGAAGTCTCTTGGAGTGATATCATTGACATGATGCATTCTTCTCAGAACGTTACGTGCCGCTTTTTCATTGTGATTGGCAACTTCTTCGGGGGTGAAGTTACTCCATTGGTAAGGATGAGGAAGCGCTTCTTCCGAATCGAAATCTTCGATGGAGTTGCGTAAAGCGTTGAATCCGACTAAGCTGTCGGCTACAATGACCAGCCCCTTGCCTTTGTCCGGAGACAGGGCAATCCAACGTGTATCGGTGCGATGTCCGTTTTCTTGCGGACGAACATAGTTGAAATACATTTTGTCTGCCGTTGTCTTATATACACCGACAACTGTTCCGTGATTACGGTCGGTGTAATTTTCTTCCGGACCACGACCGAAGTATTGTACGTTATTCATCTGAGCCGGCAGACGGAAACGTACTCCTATGCGTGGAACCTCCAACTTGGAAGCTGCTTTGCGGGCTGCATCACTTCCGGGAGTGAAAGTAGCCATGCGGGTAGCTTCGGAAACTTCCGTTTCTGCCGCTTGCATATCCGTAGAAGTAAACTTGGCATTCACATTGACCACTCCGCTCGGATAGATTTTGTAAGTGACTATATAAAGGTTTCCGGCAGCCAACAAGTAAGTTGCATTTAATGAAACCACTTTATTCTCATTCGTCATGCTGATGTCCGTCACATGGAAGTTCTTGCTCGACTCTTTCCAAACTTGTAAACGTTTGGGAGCGCCGTTTCCATAATCATTGTCATTGGGAGCACGCCAGAAATTAGGTTGGATACCGAATCCATCTTTGAAATATTCAGTACCGTCTACTTTATAGGAAGTCACCAGACCGCTTTTCTTATTAAATACGAAATTTACCTTTGAAGACGATACAATGAGTTCATCTCCTTGTGTGGATGTGCTCAGTGCAGGTCCGCTGACTTTATACGTTTCTTTTTCTGCCTGAACAGGAAGTTGGAACTGGTCGTATGCTATTTCATAACCAATCGGAATTAAAGGTTCCGGCTCCACTGTCGTTACGCTGAAGTTGACAAAATATTCTGTTTCCGGCTGTGCTTTCAGCCCATTGACCGGTACTGTGAATTCTTTGGAAGCTTGCGGTTCGATATCCAATGATACCTTGCCGCCTCTTATGATTTTGTTGTTAGCGACCACATTATAATGAATCTGATATTTTTTCAGATTAGTGAAGTAGAAACGATTGGTAATCTTGAATTTGCCGGATGCGATGTCTGTTGCTTCAAATCCTACATTCTGATGTACATACTTCACTTCAGCCATTGCGGGGTGCGGACTTCGGTCGGGGTTTACAAGACCGTTGCAAAGGAAGTTACCGTCGCTGGGCGCATTTACACCGAAATCGCCTCCGTATGCCCAATATTCTTTCCCGTTTTTGTCTTTTTGGAGAATACCTTGATCTACCCAGTCCCAAATATATCCACCCTGAAGATTCGGATACTTATAGATAGCCTGCCACTGTCCCCACAGGTTTCCGGTGGAGTTACCCATAGCGTGCGCATATTCGGAAGGAGCTACAGGGCGGTCACTGCTGTTTTTGCCGATACTTTCCAACCAATCGGCACCCGGATATTGAGGAACATACATATCGGAGTTCCATTCCCATTGAGCACGTTCGTAGTTAACGGGGCGTGCCATGATATTCTTATCCGCTTCTTTCAGCCATAGGTAAGTCTGATAGAAGTTATATCCGTTTCCAGCTTCATTGCCCAATGACCAGATGGTAACACTCGGATAGTTTTTGTTACGTTCGAACATATTGATCGTACGGTCCATGTGTGGTTTCAGCCATTCGGGGTTGTTACCTAGTGTGCCGCCTTTACGGAGATCGTAGTACATTCCATGACTTTCTATGTTTGCCTCGTCATAGACGTACAGCCCGTATTCGTCGCAAAGTTCGTAGAAGCGGCGGTCTTGTGGATAGTGGCAAAGACGTACGCTGTTCAAGTTATGTCGTTTCATCAGCTCGAAGTCACGACGCATCAAATCCTCTGGTACGTAATGTCCTGTAGCTGGGTTGTGTTCATGGATATTCACCCCTTTCAGTTTCAGAGGTTGACCGTTGATGAATAAGCAGACATACGGCTGTCCGTTGGCGGCTTTTTGTTCGATCGGCTTAATCTCGATGCGGCGGAAACCGATATTGAAAGGAACCATTTCCACAATTTTCTCTCCGTTCTTGATATACATCAGCAGTTTGTAGAGATTGGGGTGTTCTGAGGTCCATGTCTTTACATCGGGTATCTCTATTTCCGTATGTCCGAAGAGAGAAATCGTACTGTTGGCGTTGAATGCGGAATTCTTTTCGCTTTCGGCGATTACCTTATTTGTTTTCGGATCAAAAACCTTATATCCGATAATATAATCTTTGGAAGTTTGAGAACCCGTATTGCGGATATCCATAGTCAACTTGAAGATACCATTTTTATAAGTATTATCCAATGTCGATGTTACCCGGAAATCCTTGATTGCCACTTTGGGCTGTGAATAGAGGTATACGTCACGTTCGATACCACTTATACGCCAGAAGTCCTGACATTCGAGATAAGACCCCGTACTCCAACGGAAGATCTTTAGGGTGAGTACGTTCTTGCCGGGTTTCACATATTTGTTGATAAGGAATTCAGCGGGATTCTTGGAATCTTCGCTATATCCCACTTCCTGTCCGTTGATATATACGTATACACCGGATTTGACTCCGGCCAGATGTAGGTAGATATCCCGTCCGTCCCAATTGGAGGGAATGTCGATATTCCGGCGGTATACTCCTACCGGATTCGCTTCGGGCAGAGTAGGGGGCTGAGGGTTACGCGGTTTGAACTCGTATCCGTGGTTCGTGTAGATGGCTGTTCCATGTCCTTGTACTTCCCAATTACCGGGTACTTGAATATCATCCCACGATTCTGTGCTGATATTCGGATCGGTAATGTTATCAGGAAGTTTTTTATAGGAATCTACAAAAAAGAACTTCCATGTTCCATTCAATAAGCGGTAATATTTGCTTCGCTCAAACTTGCCGCTTAGCGCATCGTCGCGGTTGTCATACGTCATAAACACAGTACGAGGGTACTCTTTGTTGACAGCAACTACTTGCACGTCTTGCCAATAAGGCTTTACAGCGTTTTCAGCCGTCGCATTAAATGTTGTCAGGGAAACGATTCCCATAAAAATGCCTGTTAATAACTTGGGGGTTGGTCGAAATTTCATGTTTTTCAATATTGGTTTTTCATTTCTTGTTTATTTTATTTTTATATGATCAAATCCTTCTCCATACACTCCGATGACTGCACTTTGTGAAACAAAAGCATTCGGGTCTATATCTTTAATCAACCGGAATATGATAGGTGATTCCCGTTTTTTCGCTAATACGAACATCATCTTCACTTCACGTCCCGTATAAAAACCGGTTGCATTGATAATCGTCACTCCCCGATGTGGATATTCGTTAATACACCGCCCTATTTCTTCATATTTGTTGGATATGATAAAGAATTGTACGGATTGGCGTGCGCTGTTCACTACCTGGTCAAGAACGAAACTACAAATATATAGAGTTACAAATCCATACACCACTTTTTCCCAGTCTTTTAAGACAAAATAACTGGAAGAGATAATAATCATATCACAAATTAATACAACTCGTCCTAAAGTGATGTCTCTATATTTGTTGATGATGGCAGCGATAATGTCTGTTCCGCCTGTACTTCCGTTGGATGAAAAGGCTACACCGATACCACCTCCGCAAAACGAGGCTCCTATGACACATGCCATGAACGGCTGGTCGTGAAGCAGACTGATACCTGTCGCCATCTTTTGAATAACAGACAAAAAGAAGGTCAAAGTGAATACTCCAAAGATCGTTTTGATACAGAACTTCAACCCTAATAATTTAAGGGCAAGCAAAAGCAAGAAAAAGTTGATGGCGAAATACGTGTATTGCACGGGGAAGCCGGTAGCCCAATATACGATAGATGCGATACCCGGCACTCCTCCGGTGGTTATATCGTTAGGTAGTAAGAATACTGTCCAACCGATGCCGTACAAAATCATGCCGACGGCAATCATTACATAATCTCTGGCTTCACGGATAATGCTCTGTTTGGAGGGTTTTGGAATAGCTGTCTTCATAAATGTATTTACTTTGTTTCATCCGCCATGTGTGAAAACGGGGATTTCAGCCGGAGATGAATTGTTCTCGATGGAAAGTCTGTTCAGTTCGGTGGGGCGGGTAGGAGTTGCCACTTTGGGAACGAAAGCTGCTTGAGTTTTAGGTGGGTGTGTGCAGCTATCATGCCAGGTTAGCAGTGCCAGACCGATTGCAGTAACTGTAAGTAGTCTTTTCATCATATTTTATTTTTTAATAAGGGTTACTCCTCTTTTCATTTGAGTGTCAAAAGTAATAATTTTATTCATATTTCAACTAGAAAATAGATATTACTTTTTTCTTGGGTCAATGTAAAAACCTGAGGGGTAAATTTATAAATTGTTATCTTTGTCTCCAAATTCATAGCTTATGGAATTAAACGGTTATCGCCTTCTTCTTCCTGAAGGCACTTTAGACTACTTTGATCTTGTTGATGTGAAGGAAAGTGTAAATGAAGTTGTGTTCTACCTTGAGGAGAAAAATATCGTTCCTGAGAAGTATACAGATCAGGATACTGAGAGTAAAGGCTTTTATGACCCTGTTATTGTTCAGGATTTTCCTCTCCGTGGCAAGAAGGTCTTCCTTAATATTCGTCGTCGTCGCTGGCTCTTAAAGAAGCATAATGAGTATATTTCTCGTAACTGGCGTATGGTGGCTGAAGGTACTCGTATGACGCAAGATTTTGCGTCTTTTTTAAAAGAACTATATTGATAGCTATCCGATCAGTTGCAAGCTCTTAGGTGTTTTATATGGAGTTGACGGGGATTTATTGGAGCGTCAATACCGTAACCATCTAAGTGGTTATCTCCATTGGGACCAACTTGTTCATGCAGAGGATTGGCTACTATTCGAAAAGAATATCGGTGCTTATATCTGTATTGATGAGGTAGCCCTCTCGCGTGGGGAACTCTATACTGTACTGACCAATAAAGAAGCTCACGGTGGTAAAGGTAGTATGATTGCCATCATTAAAGGTACGGACGTTCATACGGTCACTTCTGTCCTGCTTAAGCTCTCCCGTCGCCGCCGTTACCAAGTGCGCGAGATAACCTTGGATATGGCTCCTAACATGGAGCAGATTGCACGCATCTGCTTTCCTTCGGCCAAACGTGTTACCGATCGCTTTCACGTACAGAAGTTAGCTTATGAAGCTGTGCAGGAGATGCGTGTAAAAGCTCGCTGGGAGGCTTTGGATGAAGAGTCCACTCAGATTGCTTATGCAAAGGCCTGTGGAAAGATGTATCATGCACCTGTTTTCGCTAATGGAGATACAAGAAAGCAGTTGTTAGCGAGAAGTATTTATCTGCTTTACAAGAAGGAATCCTTATGGACTCAGTCTCAAAGAATACGGGCTGAAATTCTTTTCAAGGAATATCCCGATATAAAGAAAGGATATTATCTGTCTATGCGGTTAGGCTTAATCTATCATCAGTGTAAGTTTAAGGATATTGCTTTGACAAGGCTGGCAAGGTGGTATGATGAAGTAGATAAATCAGGGTTCCTCACCTTTGGAAGGGTCGCACGTTCTATACAAACACATTATCTGAATATAATCAATTTCTTTGAAAGGAGGGCAACCAATGCCGCAGCAGAGTCATTCAATGCTAAAATCAAAGCATTTAGAGCACAGTTCAGAGGAGTAAGAGATAGAGCTTTTTTCTTATATAGACTTGCTAAATTATATGCTTAAATATAGAATCCCTCAGATTGTTACGTTGACCCAAAACAGGAATCAAATATTAAGAAAAAATAAAGAGCAAGTTCCTCTTGCAAAGGAAAGCTTGCTCTCTTGTAAGTCACCCCCAAATGGTGTTTATCGAATATTCCTAATTACAAGTCGGGAAAGATAAAGTTTTACTGCTTTTCCAAGCAAATATTAACCGCATTCATCCCTTTCACCCCACGTTCCAAATCGAATGTCACAATATCATTTTCGGCAATACCTGGTGCAGCATTGTTCACGTGAAAAAAGTACTTATCAACTCCTGAAAGGTCCTTTATAAAGCCAAAGCCTCTCGATTCATTAAAGAATTCAACTCGACCTTTCAAAATTACCGGTTCTGTTTCCTCTTTCTTTGGAGTTGCTATGATTATTTCATCCGGATTAATCTCCTCCTTTTTAATATCATCAGTGGGCGGAATTGAAGTTATCATTCCATTCTCGTCTACATAAGCAATCATATCATCGAAACTACTGGTACCTGATAATTTTCTGCTTTCTTTCTTCTTGAGTTTTTCTTCCCGTTTAGCGAGTCTTTTCTTTTCATTTTCACGTTTACCAACTGTCATGGATTTTGCCATAGAATCTATATTTAATTTAATATTTATATTTTAAAGGATTATAATTCGCTGATTTCAAATAGCAAAATCAGCTTTATTCAGTTTCTTTCCTGTCAATTTTTGAATGTCATTAACCAATTTCCGTTCTTCCTGCGAGCAAAACGTAAGTGCTGTACCTTCATTTCCAGCTCTTCCCGTACGACCAATACGATGTACATAAGTTTCGGGAACATCAGGAAGATCATAATTAATAACCAACGGCAATTCATTAATATCAATTCCTCTGGAAGCAATATCGGTAGCCACCATTACTTTCGTCTTCCCCGATTTAAAGTTCCCCAATGCAGACTGTCTCGCTGCTTGGCTTTTGTTTCCGTGAATAGCCTGACTTCCAATCCCTGCCTTACCTAATATTCTAACAATTTTATCAGCATTATGCTTTGTTCGTGAAAAGATGAGCACTGACCGGTCTTCCGCCTTTTGCAGAATCGAAATTAATAGCTGGCTTTTTTCCTTCTTCTCCACAAAATAAATAATTTGCTTGATTGAATCTACTGTTGATGACTTCGGTGTTATATAAATCTTCACCGGATTTTTCAATAACGACTTTGTCAAAGCAATAATACTATCCGGCATTGTTGCTGAAAAAAACAGCGTTTGCTTTTCTTTCGGAAGTTTCGGCAATATTCGCTTGATATCATGTATAAAACCCATATCGAGCATACGATCTGCCTCATCAAGCACAAAATATTCTATATTAGTCAGATGGATATGCCCTTGATTTATCAAATCAAGCAAGCGGCCCGGAGTTGCCACTAAAATATCAATTCCTTTGCGCAACATATCAACCTGCGGACGTTGATTCACACCACCAAAAATAACTCCGTGACGCACACGGGTATATTTTGAATAATCATCAATGCACTCACTGATTTGCATAGCAAGCTCACGGGTAGGCGTTAATATCAGTGCTTTGATACCCTGACGTTTATCTGTCTCTTTATTTGCCTGCAAATGCTGAATAATAGGAATTGCAAACGAAGCGGTCTTTCCTGTTCCTGTTTGTGCACAACCTAATATATCTCTTTTCGCCAATGCGGCAGGAATTGCTTTTTCCTGAATAGATGTTGGAGCAATATATCCTTTTTCTTCAATTGCTTTTAAAATCGGTTCGATTATATTTAAATCTCTAAATGTCATAAATAGAATTTTTTAAAATTTGTAGTAAAGCCTAATAATTCTTCTTTAGACATGAAAAGATCAGGATTTAGGATATCCTTATTGCACTACACGGAGGAGTGAGAATTAGCAGAACTTAATTGTTAGATGATTTTCTTTTCCGGCTATCCGTTTTTATAAAAGCCTCCGCAGATAAATCATAAAGGCGGATACAAAGACTTTATAGAAAGCAGAAGAAATATAAATTCTTCCGCTTTCCTAAAGTCTAGATATTAATATCTTCTGGAGTTACTATAACCTCCGCGGCTTCCACCGTATGACGGTTTTTCAGCGCGAGGACGTGCAACGCTTACCGAAATAACCTTTTGGTCGTATTCAACGCCGTTTAATTCGTCTATTGCTTTTTGCCCTTCTTCATCACTTGTCATTTCCACGAAAGCGAATCCTCTGGAGTTACCAGTTTCTCTATCCATAATAACTTTAGCTGAAGAAACTTCTCCAAACTCTGCAAATAAATTTGTCAAGTCCGCATCATTTGTGCGATAACTTAAACCTGCAATGTAAATGTTCATCTAAAAACTTTTATTAAAATAAATACTAATTTGGAGTGAGGAGGATAATTAAAGAAGAGGACTACTTACTAACATTATATTAAAAGAAGAACTATACGATAACAATTCGTAACTCAAACTCTGCGTACAAAGGTAATGCAATAAATTAAATAAGTACGTTTACATCCATTCTTTTTTATAAGAAAGACGTTTATTATCATTTATTAGCACGCAATTGGTGTCAAATGGAGAAATGCCATAACCTTATTCTTGATATTTTATCACAATATGCCTACCTTTGTCATTGTACAATTTTTCAGTGACCAATGAATGTCAAAATAGAAGAAAGTTGGAGACAACAATTACAGGAAGAATTCAACAAACCATACTTTGAAAAGCTGGTTGCATTCGTCAAAAGTGAATATGAACGGGCACATATCCTTCCTCTCGGACATCAAATATTCCATGTATTCAATTCCTGCCCTTTCGAGAAAGTCAAAGTCGTTATTCTTGGACAAGATCCATACCCCAATCCGGGACAATATTATGGAATCTGCTTTTCCGTTCCGGATGGAGTAACCATTCCCGGATCATTAGCCAATATTTTTAAAGAAATAAATCAAGACTTGGGAAAGCCAATCCCTACCTCCGGCAATTTGGACCGTTGGGTAACACAAGGGGTATTTCCCATGAATTCCGTTCTTACCGTACGTGCACACGAAACAGGTTCACACCGAAATATGGGATGGGAAATATTCACAGACGCAGTTATCAGAAAGTTAAGTGATAAACGAGAAAATCTAGTTTTCATGCTTTGGGGAAGTTACGCAAAAGAGAAACGATCCTTGATAGATACCAACAAGCATCTAGTATTGACAACTGTTCATCCATCTCCCCGTTCAGCGGAATATGGTTTCTTTGGCTGCAAACATTTTAGCAAAGCGAACGCTTTCTTACAGAGCAAGGGAATAAAGGAGATAAATTGGTAAATATTATGATCCCCTAAACTACAATTTACAGAATGAAAAGTAAGATAATACTTAAAATATTGATAATTTTCTCTTTTACAGGATGCTATAACAGAGAGCAAAATTCCCTCCTTAATGAAGCGGAAGCTTTGTTGCAAAATAAGCCGGACAGTGCTTTGAGTATATTACAGCAATTTACACCGGGAAGCCAACAAGCGGAACAGGCCAAATACGCTTTACTTTATTCTGCCGCTTTGGATCAGAACCATATCAAAATAACAAGTGACTCCCTTATCCGAAAAGCTTGGAATTACTATAAGCATCATCCGAAAGATTTGCGTAACCAATGCACAACTCTCTATTATTGGGGACGTATCAAATTACGTGCAAATGATAAAGCTGGAGCACTACGCCTTTTTCTAGAGATTGAGAAAAAGTTGAAAGATACTAATGAGCCCTATTATAAAGGACTCTTATATAGCCAGATCGGTGAAGTATATTATGCACAGATGAACTATAACCGGGCTTATCATTATTTCCGGGAATCTCGGAATAACTTCCGTCAATCCGAAAATCTACGTGAAGAAACAGAAGCTACACTTGATATGGCTGCTGCTACTTATCACTCAAAGGATGTTGAAAAAGCAATACGACTCTACTCCTCCGCACTTGATTTGGCTGATGAGCAAAAAAGTGATAAACTGGCCAAATCCAGTCTGACCAACCTAGCTTCTCTCTATGTAATATCCGGAAAGAAACAAATACCTCATGACCTATTGCTACGAATTGAACTTTCCGCACGAAAAGATACATTATACGGTTATCATACACTGGTTGATGTGCAACTCCTAAAGAATCACATGGACAGTGCACGTCATTATCTAAAACTGGCAGAAACACATACAACCGACATTCGTGACATGGCAAATTTATACTATACTGCTTATCGGATCGAAGCTCAATCCAAAAACTTTGAAAAAGCAACAGAAAATATACACCGCTACATATATCTGACTGATTCCCTGACGCGCTCGAATATGCAATTTTCTGCCGGTATGGTCGAACGAGAGTATTTCCAGGAACAATCGGCTTTCGCGGAATATCGCATGAAAAATCGTACTATTCTAGAGATTTCATCCATAATTATAGTCATTCTGTTGTCAGGTATAGCTTGGTACATAATCCGACAACGTATGCGTCTACAACGTGAACGCACAGATCGCTATCTACTATTGGTAGAAGAAGCTAATTCCGAATATAAAGCTTTGACAGAACGCATGGAGGGACAGCGCAATACCGAAAATCACTTGAAAGGATTGATCGCCTCCCGTTTCAACATCATCGATAAACTAGGCAAGACCTACTATGAGCGGGAGAACACTTCGTCACAGCAAGCTGCCATGTTCCAAGAAGTAAAACAAATCATCACTGACTTTTCAGAAAACGGAGAAATGTTGCAAGAACTAGAACTAATTGTTAATACCTGCCATGATAATGCCATGCAAAAACTACGGAATGATTTTCCTGCAATGAAGGAAACAGACATACGGTTACTTTGTTACATCTTTGTCGGCTTCTCACCACAAGTTATCAGTCTGTTTATGAAAGATACAGTAGCCAATGTCTACGCCCGCAAATCACGTCTAAAGTCACGCATAAAATCTGCGGAAACAGCCAACAAAGACCTGTTTCTATCACTTTTTGAATAGTCGTTAGGCTAGTGTTAGAAAATTCAAGCATCCATTCCTACAAACGACTGAATATCAGAGTTTACCAATCAAGAGTGTTAGAAATGCGAGACTGCATTGTAACTCTGAAAAGGTAAAATCTCGCTACTTTTGCAAGCGGAAAACTTGTAAAAGAAAAAAATTATGAAAAAGATTGTTATGTTATTAAATCTCATGCTTTTTATGGTAGCATGCGGAAAAGAAAGTGATGAATATAAAAACAATTCACCATCCATTGGGCAATCATCCGATATATCGGAGGCTTTGCTCGAAAGTTTCTCAATAGAACAGCTTCCCGAAAAAACGATCTATACGCTAGGTGAAAAGATTGATTTAACCGGAATTAAAGTGATAGGCAATTACGATGACGGTCAACGACGACCTGTAAATGTAACTTTGGAACAAATCAGCGGCTTTTCCTCTTCAACTCCCGTTGAAAAACAAGAGGTTACAGTTACCATAGAGGGGAAGCAAAAGACATTTACTGTGCAAATAGCCCCTATACGTATAGAAAATGGTGTATTAACGGAAGTAGTGAACGGTTATGAAACAATCACATTGCCCAATCATGTAAAATCAATTGCGAAAAAAGTGTTTTATGGTAGAAAAATAAGTAAAGTAATACTCAATGAAGGACTTGTGGCTATCGGAGAAGAAGCTTTCTTCAATTCAAGCATTCAAGAAATCGTTTTTCCTTCAACTTTAGAAAAACTTGAAGCAGACATATTTTACTATTGTAAGAACTTGAAGAGTGTAGACCTAAGTCAGACAAAGATCACCACACTTCCTGCCAGCACATTCTTTTTCTCTGGTATTGAAGAAATTAAACTGCCTCTAACACTAAAGGAAATCGGAGCACAAGCGTTTCTTGGAACTTCAAAGCTGAGAACAATTGAAATCCCTGAAAATGTAAAGATAATCGGGATAGAAGCTTTTCGTGAGAGTGGTATTACAATAGCAAAATTACCAAACGGAATTATAACTTTAGAAGGCAGAGCTTTCTACCATTGCCCGGAATTAACAGAAGTACTAACTTACGGATCTGTTGTCAGTGACACCCCTGACGCCATAATCAAAGCATGCTGTTTTGAAGGATGTCCACAATTAACTCGCTTTGAAATTCCACAAAGCATCCGGATATTAGGCCAAGGGCTACTCGGTGGCAACCAAAAAGTGACTCATCTGACCATTCCTTCGAATGTCATCCAAATCGATTTCTCAGCATTCGATAATACAGGTATTCAGGAAGTGAAAGTAGAAGCAACAACTCCACCACAAGTATTTGAAAAGGTATGGTACGGATTTCCTAAAAACATAGCAACCATTCGTGTTCCTTCCGGGACAGCGGAAAAATATAAATCGGCAAATGGATGGGAAGAATTTAAAGACAAAATAAGAACGTTCTAATATTTCTTTCTTCGATTATAACTGAAAGGTAAGTACCTAAACCCTTACTTTTTCTGTTATAATCGATTTTTACATTACCGACTGATTTATATTTCCCCATTTACTCCTAACCCAAACAATGCAAAATCCCCCAAACAAGGATCATCAGGAAACACCTCTGCCAAAGCAACAGTAATCTGACGGGCATTCTTCAAAGAGAAAGTTTCCGAATCCGTCAAATTTAAATAATGAGCTACCCGGCAAACATGTGTATCTAAAGGAACGATCAGATCTTTCTGGTCGAAACTATCCCAGATCCCAAAATCAACTTCCGAATCCCGACGAATCATCCAACGCAAAAACATATTCAGTTTTTTCTGTGGACTTTTTGCAGAAACCTCAAGAAAAGCACATAACTTTTCCATCGGTATTCCGGTATACACATTTAAAGCTTCCTCTAAACTGTCAAAGCAGGAGTAAGCTGTATACAAACGCTGAAAATATCCATAAAAATCATCATATGACAGCATTCGATAAAAACTATTCTTCGCTCCCGCAGGGAAATCGTCCTTCCAACGGCATGATAATACATATCGGTAAGGCGAATCTCCCATTAATCCATGTAACTCCTCTGCTTTCTTCCGTATCTGCTTACGATTACCAAAACTCATTATTGCCGTCAGCAGACCGCTAATTTCAATGTCCTGTTTCAGTGTGTAACGATGAGGGAACTGCACCGGATCACTTTCTATAAAACCGGCACAATGATAAATTTCCGCACACATCAATAGCTTGTTCTTTATATCTTCAGTCATTTCAAAAAAAGGTATCAATCATTAAAGATGCAAAAATACATATTCTAATTCTATTTTCACTCCAAATATAAAACTGACATATCTTTTAGATTATGGTATAATATTGGCATATTAACCATAGGAAGGAACAACTTTCCCAATAACGAGATCGTGATTAACAATCTTATTTTTAAATATTTGCAATATTCAAAGTAACTACTAAAAAGCTCAATAGAAGCTTTCTATTTTGAAAAAAGCATTCCATTTTGAAAAAAGATTAGCAACCAATAAAATACCAGATAACGATGAAAGTTTGTAAATTTGAAAAAATAAAGAACGAGGAAGAGATAATACGGATTATTGATTGTATCCGAAACGAACATCCTCATGTAGTAGTAATTCCAACAGCAATACCTCTACAGAAATGGCTACAAAAAATTTCTGCCAGCTGGTTTCACCATGAAGACGAAACTTCACATTCTATTATCAATACAATAGAAGAATATTACTATACATTAGCAGATCATCTTATCACAAGTAATAAACTTAACAAAGACATAAATGTACTTATCCAAAAATACTGTAATAATATCCACAACTTAGTGGAAGGAAAAGCTGATTTACTTATAGATAAAATAATAAAAGCTGAAATATACCGACTATTTAGCCATTTATTTACTTATTGCCTACGTGAACAAGGTATAAATGCCAAGTTACTCGACACCAGCATATTTATGCAACTCAATCTTGAACGAAAGCCTGACATTCCCTATATCCAGGAAAATATCCGACCATATATAGAGCAAAATCAGGATACTGAAATATTCATAGCTCCTCTCTCCTTATGCCAGAACGTATATGGTGAAATAGATTTTGTTAACAAAAAATACAATGATTATTACACTATCATATTGGCTACGGTCTTTAATGCAAATGAAGTCCTCTTATCAACAGAAATCAATCATATCTGTGCAAATCTAAATAACCAGCGCGAACAACACTCTCTGACTTATGCAGAAGCCGAACAACTGATAAATAATGGTGCATATTTACTTTATGCAGATTGTATCACTCTTGCAGCACATTCAGATATAGCCATCCGCCTGATAGATACCAATGATACGGCAACCGAAAAGCTATATATTTCTTCCCATGATACGAAAAACAATATAAAAGCGATACTTGTACAAGATTCGGTCACCCTCGTTCGTTTTACCTCATTGAATGTGCTCCCCGACTATTTACTGATGGGTAAACTACTGGAAGTTATAGGCAAATATAAAATCAAAATTATTTCTATGGCCTCATCCAATGTATCCGTTCCCATGATCCTAGCCGCCAGCCGTGACACATTGCGCATCATTCAGAGAGAACTACACAAATATGTAAAAATGACTACCGATGAGAATATGTCCGTAATACATGTTATAGGCTCCCTTCATTGGAAACACAAACAGATAGAAAGCAGTATTATAGAAACAATCAAAGATATTCCCATATCCCTAATCGCTTATGGCAGTAATGACCACTGTTTGACTATATCAGTCCATACTACCGACAAAAACAAAGTCATCCGTTTATTATCACAACAATTTTTCAGGCAACTTTCCGCTTAGCAGGAAACAGGGTAAGCAACATATACCGTATTCCTACCGTAATCCATACGGAAAAAACAAACGGAGCAGTCAGTGTAGTAATTCCGACATCCATTCCCAAAAGTTGAAGAAAAACAGATAATAACACGGAGAATACGGCATATACTCCCCCGCTCCATGTCTTGTCTCCCAAAGCGATAGCGCATAACACACCATTATATCCCATTAGCCCTGCATTCAATACCGCAGATTCGACTCCTGCCAACAGAGCTACAGGAATAGGCAACAATGCTCCCAACACCGTATAGACAGCATTCACACGAGAATTAACCAAAATACCTAAAAGAAAAAACAGACCTGTCAATACAGCGCCACCTTGGAACATCACTTGTCCAATATTCAGGCTAAACGACTGTAAGAAAGCGAATGCTTGCGTTCCCGCAGTATTTTCGGATTTCAATAGTAAAGAAGGAAACCAGCAAGAACAGACAAACAGTAATATCCATACAGACAGAATAAAAGGAGCCGTAAATCCGGAGATAAAACGTTGCAAACTAAAAAGCCGTACAATCCACGTGGATAGGCAAGAAACAACAATCAATAATAGCAAGGAAGGCAAAGTTATCGACATAAATACCCCTATCGCAATCCCCACCAGCGTCCCATTGAACCCATACAAACCATTTTCAATATCTTCGCGACTATAACCGAACAAGTAAGCTGTCAATGTACCTACTATATTACCAGCTACAGCTAATAAAGCCATCTGCCAGGAGTTTAGCAAAACACCAACTAACATCAATCCCCCCGACAGTGCATTATTCTGAAACATCACCTGCCCCACTCCCCGTCCCAATATAAGCAAAAATTTACCCATAAATTTCTTCTTAATCTATTAAGCAATTATAATTCGAAGGAAAAAGTATATATATTTTATCTATCACACATAATAAACAGACATTTTTATACATTCATTATACAAAGAGTTGCCCTATTATTGAGCAACTCTTTTAAATATAAAACTTCTTAAGTTCAAACTTAACTTGTGATACCTTATACGGACATATTCTTACTTATAAGTTAACGGAACTTCAAAGATATTCACTCACAAAACCTGCTATTATCCAAAGCTGAAGGGAAAAGCGCTTTCATCAGATAAAGCAATTAATCCATTTTTCCGTTGGATACAAATTTTGTTCTCTCGTGCCAACCAACCGGCGGCCAATGCTGTACTTTCTACGCTTAGGTTTAATCTTCTCGCCAATTCAGGTATTGAAATTTCACCAATTTCTTTCAGGGCATACCAGACCTTTCCGGCATTGTTCCCTACAATTGTTTTATCCATGGCTATTTTTATTAATAATT